>VOFG01002400.1_pt1 | contig 35354 bp, 65 predicted proteins | sample 5384171 | NCBI WGS metagenome assembly VOFG01 (sample SAMN12384726, study PRJNA508395) | human gut metagenome | isolation source: healthy gut F | host: Homo sapiens
CTGGTCCAGGCCATTGACGCTCTGCATCTTCATGACAGCTTCCTCGGTGGCGTCACCAAAACTTCCTGTTACCTGGCTGTCACTGGCCAGATAGCCCAGCTCATACAGACGGCTCTGGATACGGGTAATATCGGTACCCTCATCGCCCTTCTGGGCTGCGTAATACTTCGCATCCGGGGAAAGAATGGCCTCCAGGGTATCCGGGCCGATGATGCCATCCTGCGCCAACTGATTCTGACGCTGATAGATTTTGACCGCACTCTGGGTTACTTCACCATAATAATCCGTCGGTTCATCGTTATCCATAAAGCCCAAGTCCATCAGGCGCTGCTGCAGCTTTAAGACGATTGGATGCTTCTCACCGATACGCAGATAATCCGGAATCGGCTCACTATACTCTGCGTCCACACCTGCAACAGACGGAAGCAGCGGACCATCCGGCGAAAGCGCCATAACGGTCTCATCCGGCGCAGTCTGCGGAAAGCGTTTTCCTCCATCAGCACCAGGTTCTCCTCGGTGCTCTCACTCTCCGCCTGGTTTGCGGTCTGGGATGCGCCGCAGCCCGCCAGCATACTCACTGTCAGAAGCGCTGCGCCAAAGCACTGTACCTTTCTTTTCCAGTTTCTGTGTGTATTTCCACTTGTCAAAATTCTGCCCTCACTTCCTGTGTTAAATGTCAAAGGGGTTCCCTTTCGAACCCCCAGTTGACCTATATTAATCTATATTTTATCACAGTTCACAATTTCTGTGAAGTGCTTCGCGCAAACAACCTGTAAGTACCGCCAAAAACGCAGGGCATGAATGACAACGGCTTCCGGCATTTTCAGCATATCTGGTTGTTTGCATCTTGAACACAGATGTCCGAATGCAGCGGATAAAAATCCCGATGCAGGCGAACATCTGTTGTGAAAGCAAGCAAACAACGATATGTGCAAATATAGGAAGCCGTTGTCATTCATGCCCTGACTTTTCGTCTTATCCTGTTTTTGACCTTTTAATTACCTTCAGCCGCGTAAACTCTTCTCTGTCCTTTTCTCCTCCAGCGCATTCCCGATCGTCGTTACCAGATTCTGGTACGTCGGAATCGTGATGTTCTTTAACGCATTGGCCCGCTTCTGGGTCTTTTTTCTTATACTGGAGGCCAGGCGGTAGGCGGAGTTTTCCACCATGGAAAGCTTCACCGTCAGCTCCTTTACCTTCTCAAAGTGCATCCGGGCCTCGTCCAGGGCCGGGCTGGTGCTAAGGAACGCATAACCGGGCGTCAGCGGCACCGGCTTATGCTGTACCAGCGGAATCTCCGTTCCCATAATGCTTCTGGTCTTGATGCGGATGGTATCGTCCACCGGAATCGTCCCGGCAATATCCTGAATAAAGCCGATTCCCAGCTCAATATTCGCCTTCTGCAGCGCCTTGTAGGCCTCGGTGAAGGTCGTATCAATTTCTGCCTGAATGTCCTTGGCCTGATCGATGAGCCCCATCAGCTCCTGCAGGAGAATATTTCGCTTTTGTCCATCAGCTCGTAGCCCTGGCTGGCCAGCGCAAGGGAATTCTTCGCCAGGATCAGATTGCCCTTTGTCGGGAAAGTATTCAGATTCATACGGATCCTCTCCTTATCCGCTGCGCCGCGGCCCCGGCGTCAGCCGCGCTCTCTCCGGTCTCTGCATCCACCAGATCCCCCGTTCTCGTCCAGCTTCGTTGCCTTATAATACTGCGCCAGGATCTTTCGTATCGATCCGGTCCAGTTCCTCCTTCGGAAGCAGGCCCAGAAGCTGCCAGCCAATATTCAGCGTGGTGATGATGTTCCGGTTATCGTGCGGGTCCTGTCCCACAAAGCGGTGTTCAAACTCCCGGCCAAACACCAGGTACTTTTTATCCAGTGGTGACAGCTCATCCTCACCGATAACCGATGCCAGCGCCCTCGCATCTCCCACTTTCGCATAGCAGGAGAATAACTGGTTCGCCACCGCCTGGTGGTCTGCCCGTGTAGCCCTCGCCAATGCCGTCCTTCATCAGACGGGACAGGCTCGGCAGCACGTTAATCGGCGGATAAACCGACTGGCCGTTTAACTCCCGATCCAGAACAATCTGCCCCTCGGTGATGTAACCGGTCAGATCCGGAATCGGGTGGGTGATGTCATCGTTTGGCATGGTCAGGATCGGAATCTGGGTCACAGAACCATTCACACCCTTTACAATACCCGCGCGCATCATAAAGCGCCGCCAGTTCACTGTACAAATATCCCGGGAAGCCTTTTCGGGAAGGAATTTCTCCCTTGGAGGAGGATATTCCGCATGGCCTCCGCAAAGGAGGTCATATCCGTTAAGATAACCAGGATGTGCATATTTTCTCAAAAGCCAGGTACTCAGCCAGCGTCAGCGCGCATTTCGGCGTGATCAGACGCTCCACCACCGGGTCATTGGCCAGACTTCCATGAACATGAACAACACATGGGAGGCGCACCGCTCTCCTCAAAGGTCCGGCGGAAGAATTCTGCCACATCGTGCTTCACGCCCATGGCCGCAAAGACAATCGCAAACTGCTCGTCAGAATCATCCCCAGGGATGCCTGCTGCACGATCTGTGCAGCCAGCTGGTCGTGGGGAAGTCCGTTTCCGGAGAAGATCGGGAGCTTCTGGCCGCGGATCAGGGTCATCAAACCGTCAATGGCGGAGATACCGGTACGGATGTAGTTACGCGGATATTCACGGGCCACCGGGTTTAACGGCTTTCCGTTTACATCCAGCATCTTCTCCGGCAGAATCTCACCCAGTCCGTCAATCGGCACACCGATACCGTTCATGGTGCGCCCCAGCATCTCCGTGGACACTCCCAGCTCCATGGGATGCCCCGTCAGACGGGTGTGCGTTGTTTAAGCCCCATGCCCTTTGTGCCCTCAAACACCTGGATCACGGCTTTATCCTCATATATCTCAATGATACGGCCATTTTTCCGCTTGTTTCCGTCCACGGTCATTTCCACAATCTCATCGTAAGCCGCGCCGAAACGCCCTCCAGAACCACCATTGGGCCGTTGATCGCACTCAAACCTAAATATTCAATTGCCATTTCACAGCCCTCCTACGCGTTCCGCTCAATGACGCCCTCATAAAAGGCGTCAATCTTTGTTTTATAGTCATCTAACAGCGCCAGATTGTCATTCGGCACATCATACTTGATGGCAATGACCTGGTCAAAAATCGGATCTTCCTTCAGCACCGACATCGGCATGCCCATGGAAATCAACGACCGGGACTTTCGGTACAGGTACAGAATGATCTCCATCATCTTAAACTGCTTCTCCATGGGGACACAGGTATCGTCCTTGTGAAACGCGTTCTGCTGCAAAAATCCACACGGATTACCTTGGCAATCTCCAGGATCAGCTTCTGGTCATCCGGCAGCACATCGCCGCCGATCAGCTTAACGATTTCCATCAGGCTGCTCTCCTGGGACAGCAGATAAACGATCTGGTTGCGGTAGTCCACAAATTTTTGTCCACGTTTTCCGTGTACCAGGAACAGATCATTTAAGTACTCCGAAGTAACTGGTCAGCCATGAAATGGCCGGAAATGTCTCGCATAAGCCAGATTCTTATCCAGGCCCCAGAAGCAGCGCACGAAACGCTTCGTATTCTGGGTCACCGGCTCTGAGAAATCACCGCCCTGGGGCGATACCGCGCCGATGATGGTCACGCTGCCCTCGGTGCCGTTTAGATTCTGCATCATGCCTGCCCGCTCATAAAAAGGCCGACAGCTTGGAGGCCAGGTAGGCCGGGAAGCCTTCCTCCGCCGGCATCTCCTCCAGACGTCCGGACAGCTCCCGCAGCGCCTCTGCCCATCGGGAGGTGGAATCCGCCATGATGGCAACGTGATAGCCCATGTCCCGGTAATACTCCGCCAGAGTCAGGCCGGAATACAGGCTCGCCTCACGGGCCGCCACCGGCATATTGGACGTGTTGGCAATCAGCGTGGTGCGATCCATCAGCGGGTTACCCGTCTTCGGGTCGATCAGCTCAGAGAACTCCTCCAGAACCTGGGTCATCTCATTTTCCGCGCTCACCGCAGCCGATATAAATGATAATGTTCGCGTCCGACCACTTGGCGATCTGATGCTGGGTCATAGTCTTTCCAGTACCAAATCCGCCCGGAATCGCCGCCGTGCCGCCCTTGGCCAGCGGAAACAGCGTATCCAGAATACGCTGGCCGGTTACCAGCGGTTTTGTAGCCGGGAACCGCTTTGCCGTCGGTCTTGCCACACGGATCGGCCACTTCTGGGTCATGGTCAACTTTTCCTCAGGTTCCATCCAGATGCTGGATCGTTACCAGCGGATCACTGATGGTGTACTCTCCATCCTCCACTACATCCAGCACATAACCTTCTTTGTCCGGCGGAACCATGACCTTGTGCAGGATAGCCGGAGTCTCCGGCACCTCTGCGATGATGGTGCCCCATAAACCCGGTCACCTTTTTTCACCGTCATGTGGGTCTGCCATCTCTTTTCCGTATCCAGAGCGCTGACATTCACGCCCCGGCTGATGTAGGCGCCGCCGGTCTTTGCGATCTCGCTTAGCGGCCGCTCAATACCGTCAAAAATATTCGTCAGAATTCCTGGTGCCAGCGTTACTGACACCGGCGCCCGGTTCCCGTCACCACTTCGCCCGGACGGATTCCGGCCGTCTCCTCGAACACCTGGATGATGGTGTCCCCGCCTTTAAGCCGATGACCTCCCCCACCAGATTGTCATGGCCTACATAGACCATCTCATTCATGGTAAATCCCGGATTGTCCTTTACGTGGACGATCGGGCCGTTGATTCCGTGATCACACCTGTCTTAGACATGGTCCTTTCCTCCCTTCTGTCTGGCTCAGGTCAAAATTTGAAACTTCTCTCTGGCTTCCTCCAGCTTGGTCTGGAACGAATTATCAATGAGGATGTGCCGCGCCGGAATCACCGCGCCGGGTTCCCCGGTAAAGGAATATTCACTCACTGATGCGAAGCTCCGCGTTGCCATTGTGGAGGGCAAGCCGGTTTAGCTTATCCCTCATCCACCGGATCCAGATAAATGATCACCTGGTCGTCTCCGGCAAACTCCACGGCATGCTTCACCTGCCGCTCAAAAGCCTCTGGTAATCCTGGGTCTCCAGGTAGTTTGCCAGCATATCGCGAAGCTTCCACAAACAGCTTATCCTTTAACTCTTCCTGCTTTCTGTGGCTGAGTCCGGCGGATGTCAATCTGGCCCACTGCCAGCTGCTTGTTGATCTCGCGCTCAATCTTCTCTGTTTCCTCCACCTGCTGCAGCTTCTCCCGCCTCCGGGTATCTGCCTTATGTTCCTCAAATGTCTTTTTCCAGAGCTGTCATATATTCATCCAGCATCCGCCCGCTGCGGACTCTGGCATCCTCCATGCAGGTGTCCAGAAAATGCTGTAATTTTTCCTCGGTGGTCAAGTTGGTCACCTTCCTTTTTCTCATTCTCGCAGTCCTGCTGCCGCACCGTTTCCGGGCAATGCGCAGCCGACTGTTATTTCTATTCCGATTGCTTCATTTACATAGGCCGTGATAAAGTCCGGCTTGCGGCCGGTTCCATGACGGTCGGAATCTCCACAAGAGCGGCTGCCGGTGGTTAAAGCTTCACCTCATTCACCAGCTCCGGGAACTTCCGCCCGAATTTTTCCGTCAGCAGGACGATTCCGATGGTCTTGTCGGCCAGGACCTTATCAAGCTCCGCCTTCAGTTCCTCTTTTTCGTGCACCACCGCACCCTCTACTCCAGCCAGACGCATGCCGGTCAGGTGTCGATGTTGTCACTGATGAGATACATCTTCATATCTTTACAGGGAACCAAGGATCATGAAGGAAATGATCAGTCCATACAGGCAGACACCTTCGGCAAGACCTACGAAGATGAGGATTTACCAAGGATGGAGCCGTCTTCGCTGATGGCTCCCAGAGCTGCGGATGCTGCTGCGGATACGGCGATACCGCCGCCCAGGCAGGCTCATGCCGGTTGGAAAGCGCTGCTGCCAGATAGCCCCCAGCCTGCCGCGCTGTTCACGGTCTTGGCGGTCTCCTCTGCCAAAAACGCATGACCGGTAAACATGAGGCCCGCTGCCACGCCGATGGTGGCCATAAACAGGAATTTTGTTACGCCGATGGCGGTTTTATAGCGTCCCGGTTTCTCGCCTGCCGCAAATGCAACCGAACGGAACTGCAATGCTTAAAAAGGGGCTGCTGCCAGTGTGATTTAACTAATACTGTCATGATCGGATTCTCCTTTTTATTTTAAATTCTGTATTTTGTCATCCATTCTGCTTTCCATAGGGCTTAAACTCCCGTCCGGTTCCCCGGTAGAAGCGGCTGAACAGCTCATAATATTCCAGACGGAGCACCTGAATGCCCACGATCAGTCCCTCCATGCCGCACACGAACAGGTTGCCAAGCACGACCACCAGCCAGTTGGGCGTTCCCGCCTCGGCACCGGCCAGCATCAGAACCACTTCCATCATAGCTGCGTGGCTCACCGCAAAGGCTCCCCACACGGACAAAGGAAAGAGTATTGGAAAAATAACTCAAACATACTTCAAACAGTTCAAACACGCCCTGCACAAAGAACATGCCCTTTTCTCCGGCATGATCTTCGCATTTTTTCTCCGCCAGCGCCGTAAGCGGCTCCTTAAAGAAGATCACCAGAAGCGGAATCACAAACATCACCACTAAAACCGCGGTGGCGGAAGCACATGGCCGCTCATATACAGGACAATGGTTGCAGCCAGCGCGCCGTAAAATACGATGCCCGCAATGCCGTTGGTGTCAAAGAATGCGTTCTCCGTATCGTGGCTTCTCAGGCTGTTGATGACATTGAGCACCATCGTCATCAGAACAATTCCCATACCCATGGCAATAGCCAATAAATACGGTATTTAAGTTTCCCACAAAGGGAAGGTTCGTCATGGCGGTCTTCGGATGCAGCCACAGCGGTTTGATCACATTTTCAAAGCCGAACACGCTTCCAAACAGAAAACCAAATATCGTGGAGAAGAACCCACAGCAGGAAATGATGGCTGCCAGGTTCATCTTCTTTGCCCGGTACAGCAGGTATCCGCCAAGCATCAGGCACAGGCCCTGCCCGCATCACCGAACATGACGAAACCAAACAAAAACGAGTACGTCAGACCCAGAATGATGGTCGGGTCAATCTCCTCATAAGAAGGAAGCCCGTACATGCGGATAAACATCTCAAAGGGCTTAAACAGCCCCGGATTCTTCAACTTGGTCGGCGGTCTGCTGATGATGTTGTCATGATCCTCTTCCACGAAACAGAAGGTCTTGTCATCCTGCTCCAGTTCCTTTCGGAATGCCTTCGCGTCCGTCTCGCTCATCCAGCCGCAGAGGATGTAGAAGGTGTGGTCCTTATCCTTCGTGCAGGCCGCAAGTTTTTCGCACATCAAAGTTCTTTGAGTAGGTTCCCAGTTTCCGGTACGCTGCCCGCAGTTCCTCCGTGTGGGACTCTCCAGCACGGTCCGGATCTGTTCATCAATTCCACGAATCTGCTCGCAAATTCCGGCAAGCTGATGTTCCAGCTCGTGGGTGGCATCCACCGGCGTTCCTTCGTATTCATCCGGAAGGAAAAACCGCTCAAAAATGCAGGGATGCGTAGATTGCGTCAATCTTGTCGCAGAGCGGCTCCGGCACAAAGTACACCAGCCACACATAGTCGGCGTCCTCCTGACCCCTTGTGCACCACCGTATCGATGTGTGTCGTACACATAATCCAGGAACTTGTTGTAATATTCGTGGGTCATGCGTCCGAATCGAAATTTGATGTACTGAAAATGCATGATGTCTTTCAGGTCATAATTCAGATCCGTAAAGGGAATCACCGGTCCATGGACTGTTCGATGTCCTGGGCCTGCGTTTCCAGCGCTTCTTTCTGCGTCCGAAGAGATTTGATCTGCTCATCCAGGCTGTGGATGGTGCTTACCGCATCCTCCACGGAGAGCCCGGTCTGATCGGCCTGCAGTGCGAATCCCCCTGACTTCCAGCCTGCTTCGAAGCTCCAGCGGCTTTGCCCTCCTGTGCATCATGAACATCCACAGCTTCCTGAATCTCTTCCATCAGCGCCGCTGCCGCCTGCAGCTCCGCTTTGTAAGATTGATCTCCAGATACGGCCGCAGATTCGCCACCGTTTTTAACTCCGACAGAGCGTTTTCCAGCTGAATCTCATACTTGAGAGATACTGTTCCACCACCCGGTCAATATCATCCTTCGGACCTGTGATAAAAACTTCATTTTCTCTATCTGGTAACTCCTCCTGTCTGCAGGGGCCTGGCGCTCATCGCGTCAAACCGCTGCTTCAATTTTACTGTTTTGCCAGCAACCCCATAATCTCTGCTGCGGAAGTCCGTACCGGATCCCTCCAGCGTCGTAATAATCTTTCGCATCTCCAGTTCCTTCCGGTACAGATACGAATCCAGCACCGCCGGAGAATGCGGATAACGGCGCCCGGTCTTTCCATAAATCTGGTTTAACATCTGATTTGACAAAAGCTGGATATCCGGCATCTTCCAGTCTGAAGTTCTTCCTGCTTTCCATAAGGCGTTTCCTTTAACACAGCAAAGAACCTTTGCGTCATCCTCCGCCTCCACCAATTGCTTCACCTTGTCTGCCCGGAGTCGGTAATGAACCGGAATCAGCAGCGCATAGATTTCAGCCGGGGATAACCGGTAAAAACTGCGCGCCCGGTAAATCCACTGGATATTTAACAGATCCAGACGGCTTCCAAAGCAGGTATCCAGAATTTTCTGTTCCTCTTTGCCTAAAATCCTTCCCCGCAGCTTCCAGAGAGACTGGAAATAGAAAAGATCCAACCGCAGTTCGCAGTCAAATAAACCGGTCTGGCCCTTTTCCTGCATCTGCGTTAACAGTTCCCCCATATACGGTTCCTTCCAGCGCTTCCGTAAATTCCGAAAAGTTTCTGGCCTTACAGAGCGCCTCCAGATCCAGACTGGAATGTTTCTCAAAGAACTCCTGAAACATGGACAGATCCGGCTGTCCTTCCTGTCCTCCCAGCATATGCCGCAGAAGCTTTTTGATCACTTCCACTTCATAATGCTTAAAATAAAGATCCAGGAACTTTCTCTGTTTCACGCTGGAGAAAACGGTAAAGCTTGGTAAAGTCCCGGTATTCCGACTGGGTCAGGATCTGTTCGATATAACCACGGTGCAGCCTGGTGTCATCCAGACCATCAAAGACTTCCGCGTACGCCGGCTGACCCTTCAGATAATCCGCCGCGCTGCGGACATCCTCCAGCTCCGCCATCTGCTGAAACTGCTCCGGCTTTAACAGGCGGCTCTCCATGGCCCGCACCTTTGTCGTAATACCGCTGTAGGCCAAAGCCCCATACGATCACTCCCCTTATCAGTTCCTGAAACAGCTTCTTCACGTAAGATTCGTGATGAAGCTCATAGTTTTTCCATCCGCGCAAGCTGCTCCTCTGCTTCCGCCTTCTGCTCAGACAATTCAGAGTTCATCCGGGTTTCCATCTCCTGGCGAAGACTTTTCACTTTTTTTCGGTCTCTTCCTCTGCGGTCTGGTCAAACTGCCGGTCTTTTCTTCCATCTCGGCAGCAAAGGCTTTCTTTGCGGGCGGCGGCATCGTCCATGACTGTCACAGCCGCTTTTTCGATCTCCGATATCCGTTTGATTACGGTATCCATCGTTGTCCTTGTCCATCTGGTAGCGTATGCCTTAGCCATTCCACCATAAACGTGAAATTATACGGCATATAAGCTTTCAGCTACCATCATACTCCCGTTTCCCACTAAAGTCATGGTGAAAATGAAAGAATAACAATTTTTAACGATCTTTTTTTGTCACAATGAACGAAATGAATTTTCGCGCATATAGAAATAAGACCGGAAAACCTGCTGTGGCAGATTTTTCCGGTCCCTGTTTATTCATTATCTCGTTATTCCGTTGTCAGATACTGGCTGGCCACATATGCCTCCTGGCCATTGTAGAGGATGACCGCCCAGTCACTGTCATGGGCACGTACATATTCCACGGTCACCCCCGCATTCAGCTGGCCAATGCGTTCAGAAGAAGTACTCGGCCGGCCGCACATTCAGTACATCGGTAGTACGGTAAACCGGTCCGGTGCTTTCGGTTTCCTGCTCTGCCGCTTCCGTTGATTCCATGGTCTCCACTGCAGTCGGGCCTTCGGTCTCTTTTGTCCCGCTTTCCGGCTTTGCAAGCTTCACCACCAGGATCAGCAGCACAATGCAGAGCACCGGAACCAGAAGCTTTAACAGAGCATATAAGGAGAAGGAAGAGCTCTGGCTGCGGAACGTTTCCGGCTCCGGGCCGCCGCAGAGCCGCTGCCGCGGTTTTACACCGTAACTTCCGCCTGCACGGTTTCCACTGTATTGCTGCCCGTTCGACTCCCAGGGTGCTCCTGCGCCATTCGGGTGCCGCCGGTGCGGTTCTGGCTGCTGCCCGGTACCGCCGGTCTGGTAAGCGGCTTTCTTCCCTTTTGGCATTGCGGTAATCATCCGCGAACGTAAACCTCCTGAGAGAGCATATGATATGCCTGGTTTGCGCTATAGGCATTGGCGTCTCCCTCATGGGCCGCCTTGTTGCCGATCATGCGGATCTTATGGTAGTGCTCACAGGTGGCCTTGGATATCCACCGGTTTTCGTAGAGCACATCGATCATGCCCTTTAAATCGCTTTCATCCATGATACCGGCCTGATCTGCCAGGTTCTTTACCATAAATTCCCAGAGTCTGCCGCGCCTTGATCATAGACGCATTGTATTCTCTCTGAACAATCAGCCGCTCGGTATCTTTTTACGCCCTGCTGGATCTTATCCCAGCTGCCGTTTCCCCCAATGCCATAAAGATCCTCCTTTGTACCGCTATGTTTCTTCGTAACTGTTCAGTACCCTCACAGTTATGTTTCTTCTACAATTATACTATAATCTTTGAAATTGCGCACTCAAAAAAAGAGGATATTTTTTTATATTGTAAGGAAACTGTAAGGTGACTTGTCCCGACTCTAGGCAAACCGCAGTCCATATGCTATAATATCTCCATTATGAAGAACTACATTGTATTTGACTTAGAATGGAATCAAAGTGCCAATGGAAAAGAGCGGTCTGTTCCGCATTTTCCATTCGAAATTATTGAAATCGGCGCGGTAAAGCTGAACGAAAACTTTCAGATGACCGGTGAGTTCCACCGCCTTGTCCGCCCGCAGGTATACACCCAGATGCATCATGCCATCTCCGAGGTGACCCATATGAATATGAAGGAACTGCGAAGCAGCGGGGAGCTTTTCCCGGATGCCGCAGCCGAATTCCTTGCCTGGTGCGGCGGGGATGCCGTGTTCTGTACCTGGGGCAACATGGATCTTTTAGAATTGCAGCGGAACATGGATTACTACCACATGGAAAATCCATTTCCCAAGCCACTTCTACTACGATGTGCAGAAGCTCTACGGCCTTTTCTGCCGGGAGAACGCACGAATCTCCTGGATTCCGCCGTGGAAGAACAGAACCTCATGGAAGACCGTCCCTTCCACCGCGCCTTGGACGATGCCTACTACACCGGAAAGCTTCACTATGCTGGGGAAAACGCCCGGACCGGATGCTATCCTGCCGTTTAAGTCCGTGGACTATTACCGGCTTCCATCCGACAAAAAAGAAAGATCCGTATGACCTTCGGGATATTCAAGTATGTCTCCGCATCTTTGACTCAAGGAAGATGCCATGGCAGACAAGGGCGTTACGGAGATGATGTGCTACCGCTGCGGACGCATGCTGCGCAAGAAAATCCGCTGGTTTACCCCAAACCAGAAAACTTACTTTGCTCTGGCCTGCTGCCCGGATCACGGCTACCTAAAAGGAAAGATCCGCATGAAAAAGGTGGAGGACGAATCCCGTATTTGTAGTCAAGACCCTGAAGCTGACCGATGAAGAAGGTGCCCAGTCCATTATCCAGCGAAAAGAGGATGTCCGTAAAAAACGTGCGAGCGCAACCGCATGAAAGCGTAAGCAGAAGCAGGCTGTCAAAAAGCGGCCACTGCCCCGCCTGCTGACGGACGTTCTGCTTCCAGCCGCCGCAGACGAAAATCCAAATCTTCCATAACAACAAAAGACGTGTGAAAATGAACCATCATGTTTCACACGTCTTTCTTTTTCTAAACCATATTGCCTGTCTTCACAAACTCCTACTTAAATGTAATGCGGCCCTGACCTGCCGGATTCGCGTACTCTGCGCCTACATTACCGCCCAGATGCGTATTGATGTAGTCGGACAGAACATCCCACATCGGTCATGACTTCATCCTTCAGGATCTTTGCGCCTTTAAACATGGTCATGCCGTCGCCTGCGGACTTGAGCATGTAGTTGTGAGAAGCCAGCGTATAGGTCCGGTTCAGATCAAGCGGTTCTCCATTTACCGCAATATCCGTCACGCGGTACGCGCGGATACCAGGAAATTTCCCTTGTCATCAGTTTTACACTGGACGGGACTGAGCTGTCAATGGTGTATGTCACGCCAGATACCTGTAAAAAGCCGACGCTCTCCTGCGGATAATTCTTTGATGCCATCTCCAGGGCATCTTTGAGCTGCTGTCCGGTAACTTCAATCAGACAGGCCATGTTTCCGTACGGGAACACTGCCAGGGTATTCTCGTATGTAATATTTCCGGCTGCGATAAAGCTGCGGATTCCGCCGCCATTGCTTAAGCCGATCTCTGCGCCAAGCTCATAACGATAAGCATCGGCAGTCAGATCTCCGAGGTTTGTCTCTGCATTGCGGACTGCCCGCCTCCCCGGTCTCCGGATTCTTGTCCGTCAGATCTACATCCGTGTGGCCAAGTACGGTCTTTAAGCTTTCCTGGTAAAATAGCCTGAATGGACTTGATGTAAAGAATCCGTCTGGGCGTCCACTGCCTTTCCATCTTCCGTTACACGCACGCTTCCCGGAATCGTCAGCTTCATGCCTGCATAAAGCAGATTCTTATTGCGGATCTTATCGCAGTTTGCATCATAAATCTCTTTCCAGCGGGATGTGGAACCAAGCTGTTTTTTGCAATCCGGCTCAAGCTGTCGCCTTCTTTTACAGTATATACGGACGTGGTATCCTCTGCGGAACCTTGTCCACAAGCTCGGTTGTGATCGTGCCAGCGGCCTTAATCGTCAGCTTTCCGATGTTTTTGAGCTTTGTTCCGGTCTGAGTCAGAGGAATCTGCTTTCCATCCTTATTCGCAACAGTCTTGTCCGGAATCGTCTCATGGGAGTGGCCGTCAATGACCGCGTCGATTCCATTTGTGTGCGCGATCACCGCATCGGATGTCCAGCGCTCCGTTGTTCCATTCTCACCAAGATGGGCGACCAGAATGACGTAAAGCTGCTCCATCCTTTCTTGCCGCATCCACCGAAGACTGAATTTTCGCGTACAGGCTCTCGCCGCCTCTCTCATCCTCACAGAATCCATATATATAGGTTCCGTTTTGCATTCTGGAAATAAGATGGCGTCGACTTCGTGAAGCTCTCCGGTGTGCTTGCTCCCACAAGCGCAACCTTCACATCGCCGAATGTGAACATTTTATAAGGAGCAAATACGGTATTTCCTGTTCTCAGATCCATGAAGTTGCAGGAATAGTATCCACAATTTATCTTTGGGAAAGCTCCAGAAACCGGTTCATTCCGTAATCAAACTCATGGTTGCCCGGTATTGCGAAATCATAGCCGACCTGATTCATGATATCGACCAGATAGCCGCCCTCCGACAACGTTCCGATCGGCGCTCCCTGGATTGCGTCTCCGGCATCTGCCAGAATCACATACGGGGTCTGCTGCTGCATCTGCTTCTTGTAGAGTGCAAGGCCTGCATATCCAATGTTGTCATCTACGCCGCAGTGAACATCATTCGTGGTCACGGAAGTTTTTCTTGTCTAAAAATGATTTATGCTTTTTGGGCCGCTTATGCGGTTTCGTCTGTTTCAAGGCGGAATCCGAACGCTTCTGCTGAAGCATCATATCAAATTCCGATGTCGTCATGCCAATATCCTGAAGGCGCTGTTTCCGGCGCTCATAGCGCTCGGGCGTTCTTCCTCCTCCCGCTTTTCAATGCGGTATTTCGCCGTGAAGTCCTGAACCGATGATAGCCGCCACCGCAGCGACACCCACAATGAGCCAGAATGCAGGCGGAATATTCAGGTGAATGCCAGGCTTCCGGACTCCGGAGAGCGTTTTCTTTTCTGCGCTTTCTGAGGAAGCCAACGGATCGGCCTGTGCCAGAGCCAGCGGGTCCTGGTTGAGGATGATTCTCCATCTACCGCGCCGGACAAAGCGGCATCTGTGCCGTACTCCGCACCGTTTTTCCGGCGTAGAGCCATCGCTCCGGACTCACCGGATGCCACCCCGCATTCACTCCTGTCAAATCCCGCCTGAGCGCCTGTTCCGGCTCCTTCAGCCACACGCACTGCCTGCCCGTCTGCTGCCCGTCATCCGCCTGTACACTCACTGCAGCATCGAATCCGCGCCTGCCACCTTGTGCAGCAGATAACTGACACCAATCTGCCGGTCATTGTACTGGTACGTGATGCGTGCCACCGCCGCCGGCGGCGCAGATTCCGGCAGTTCATAGCTGATGGCAGACTGGGCATCGGAAATATCCGCTGTTTTCGGCAGTGTCACATAACAATCCTTCCGCATATGCAGCACCGAAAGATCCGCCGCCGGAAGTCCGGCAATGGTCATGTCATTGGAAACAGAGGAGTATGTGCCATCCGCATCCGCAATATTCACCGACTGAAAATTGGAAAATCCAAAATCCAGAAGCGCTTTCGTATCACTGTAATGAGTCTGATGTCCGTTTAAATGACCGTGATCAGCTTCATGCTATTTTTCTCCGCGCAGGTCACCAGCGTGTTGCCCGCCAGCATGGTATAACCGGTCTTACCGCCAATGACTCCGGGATAATACTGCGGCGCGTTCTTTTTTAACATCCGGTGGCGGGTGGCCTGAAACCGTCGGATTGTGCCTGGTCGGCGGAAGATCATAGTACAGACTGGAATCAATGGTTACAAAGGTCTCATTCTGAAAGGCCGCCTGCGCGATCAGGGCCATATCATAAGCTGGTATAATGCGGGTCATTTAAGCCGCTAGGATTGTTGAAATGGCTCTCCTGGCAGCCCAGCTCCTTCGCCTTGGCATTCATCAGCACCGCAAAGTTCTGCACAGAACCCGCTGTGCTCTGCCAGGGCGTTCGCCACCTCGTTGGCCGACTTTAACAGCATAGCATACAGAGGCAGTCCCGCACGGTCATCTTGTCGCCCACATCCATACCTGCGCTGCTGCTGCCCTGCTCCACGTTGTAGATGGCATCGTGAGAAAAGGTCACGATACCATCCAGGTCACAGTGTTTCAATGACGATCAGCGCCGTCAAGATCTTGGTGATGCTGGCCGGATAATACACACGGAATGCAGATTTTTTCCGTAGATCACAGCGCCGGGCAGGCGTCCATCAGAACAGCGCCTTCCGCTTCCACCGAGACATTGGACGGCCATTCCGGAGCTGCATATGCCGGGGTGACCTGCGTGCCCGTGATCAGCACAATACACAAAAGCAGGGTCAGAATTCGTTTTCATATCGATATCTCCTGAAAAAGCCGGTCCGGGCTTTGTGCTCCCGGATCCGGCAATTTTTATTTTTTCTATAATACAGGATAATGAGACAAATTGCAAATACTGCGAGAACCGATACGCCGTAAAGTTGCGGCAATGCGCGCGGCCGTATCCATAAAAATGGCTCCGGAACAATGTTGATCAGAAGATCCGTGTCCGGATTTAACATCCATAAGTCATTGTTGAAGAAGATATGGTGGAAAATGATAAAATATTTATTGAAGTCTGTGGATATGATGCCCGCCAGCACGGCCAGAATCGCGAAAAACAGTGCTGAGCCTGCGCAGATCATCTTCGGCAGCACCGGCGGATATCTGCTTTCAGGACCACCAGCAAAGCCACACAGGCCCGATCAGCCCAATGCTGATGCGGCGCAGTAAAGTCCGCCTAAAACAGTCCCCTTACATCCTCCATATGGGCAATCTCCGGTCATTGAAGAATTCTCTCGGCTGGCCATTCACAATGGTCGGAACATGAAGATCTTCCCGGTTGCCCCGCAGATATGCCATCATCTCGTCTGTCACGTCCAGCAGGTCATCCATTTCCATGTGGACATCGTTTAAAACTCCATATTTCGCGTATTCTTTTCGTAGTAGCCGGGCGTCCAGTAGGTGACAGCTTCAATAGAGGTGATGAGCAGAATGATCATCAGCGCAAAGCCGAACAGGATACCCAGAAAGTTGTGCAGAATCTTCATAAATAAAAGTTCCTTTCTCAAATGCCGTTTTAATTCATATAGTAAAAATCTATATGTAACAAAAACACCGACCCGCAGCTCTCTGTCTGCAAAGTGCCTTTATAGTGCGCCTTCAGGGACTCGAACCCTGGACAAATAGATTAAGAGTCTACTGCTCTACCAACTGAGCTAAAGGCGCTTATTTAATTTTTTCTGTCCCGCTTGTGTGTTGCTGTATCAGCGGCACGGTCATTATTCTATATGTCCCATCAAAAAAGTCAACACTTTTTAAATTTTTTTAAAAATTTTTCAATTGACTTTGATGGGGCCCAAAGCCTTATTTTATGCCTGGTTTTTGCGATTTACAGCTACTGCTTAATCAGTACTTCCAGCTCTGCCTTGCTCTGAACACCGATGCGTTTTTCCACTGCTTCTCCGTTTTAAACAGGATCAGGGTCGGAATTGACATTACTTTATATGCACGGGCAAGCTCCGGTGCGAAGTCTACGTTCAGTTTACCGACAATCACATCATCCTGCTCATTTGCCAGCTCCTCAACAGCCGGAGCCATCATCTTGCACGGACCGCACCAGTCTGCGTAGAAATCTACCAGAACCGGCTTTTCAGATTTTAATACCTCAGCTTCAAAATTCTCAGATGTAAATTTCTTTTCCATAAGTTACATTCTCCATTTCTTCCGGTCCGCCCCCGGCCTTCTGCATACAGGGATTTTCCGCCAGACTTCCGCTTTGGAATCGCACCATCAGCATTTTTACAGCGGTTCAGTTCCTTTTTCCACTTCCTTAAAGCATTTGCACCACTTTAAAAGGCAGCGGTTTAAGGATTCCTTGTCGCAGGTAGCACAGCGCAGGCACCGGACAATTTTTGTTTCAGCGTCATATACATCACCAGATGGGTTTTCTTACCGGTAGTATATGCAAATGAACTTTTTTCCACTCACCTAACGGCTTGCGATCAGTTTGCAGATGGGATTTCCCATAGCGGAAAATTTGGTTTCGTACTCGGTCATGACGTTGCCTTCTGCCATATCGCTGTGATGCAGATCGCGGGTGAACGCTTCAATGGTCCAGCCGGCCTCCGGAATTGCCTCCAGAGAGTAGGTGAACAGATCCTGATTATCCGTCTTAAATTCCACGCGTCCGTCCTTTGCCAGCGCCTGGTCATACACCTTCATGAAATCCGGTGAAGTCAGGCGGCGCTTTGCATGGCGGTCTTTTGGCCACGGATCAGAAAAGTTTAAGTAAATCTTCTCGACCTCGCCCGGCGCAAAGATCTCCCCAGCTCTTTCGCGTCCACACACATGAAATATATATTGGGAATCTCAAGCTCTTCCCGCTTCTGAAGCGCCCGCAGCAGCACGCTGGAGTAACGCTCAATGCCGATGAAATTCGTCTCCGGATGTTTCTGGGCCAGCTCCATGATGAACTTTCCCTTTCCCATTCCGACTTCAATCTGAATCGGGTTTTGTATTGCCAAACAGATCGCAGAAATGGCCGCGGTGCTCTTTCGGATTCTGGATGACGAAAGGACTGGTCTCAAATGGCTTCCTCTGCGCCCCGGATGTGGCGTAATCTCATAGTTTTTTCCTCCGTTTTGTCTGTTACTGATATATGACTGCTCTGTAACTGCAAAGATGCGGAACAGCTGCATTGCTCCCGGATTGTACAGGCAGTCATTTGCAGATACCGCATTTCTGCGGCATCTGCATTCATTCTATCATCGTGCCAGACAGTTTGCAAGGAGAAGCCGCCGGCCGGACTGAGCAAAAAAGTTTCGTTAAAAGGCCTGATCCAGAATCTTTCCATCAACAGAGATCGTCACAACCTGCCACGGAATGAATTTACCGCTGTTCTGGAGCGCGGTCATGGCTGCATGCTGCAGTCCGCCGCAGCACGGAACCTCCATGCGGACAATGGTCACGCTCTGGATATCATTGTTCTGGATAATTTCGGTAAGCTTTTCGCTGTAGTCCACATCGTCTAACTTCGGGCAGCCGATCAGGGCAACCTTGCCCTTCAGAAACTCCTGATGGAAGTTTGCGTAAGCGTAAGCGGTGCAGTCTGCGGCAATCAGCAGGCGTGCCTTATTAAAGTACGGCGCGCGGACCGGAGCCAGCTTAATCTGTACCGGCCAGTTCGTCAACTGGGACTGTAAGTGGAGCGGAGCTGCCGGTGCCTCATTCTGCGCTGCGTCAGTCTCCTCGCGGCTGATCTGCCGGGAGCGGCTTCCCGGGCATCCCGTGAATACCGGGGTTTCTTCATGGACAATCTGGCGGGCACGGCTTCCCGGACATCCGGTGAAGGCCGGAGTCTCCTCCGCTGCACTGCCATGCTGGCCTGCGCACTGTGACCGGCAGCCTGACCAGCAGCCTGCTCCTGCTTTCTGCGTTCCATATGCGCCTTTACGGCTTCCTCATCGTAAGCCGCTGCCTCACGCTCCACAAAGTGATGGCACCGGTCGGACAGGTTGGCAGGCAGTCACCCAGGCCATCGCAGTAGTCGTCCCGCAAAGCTGCGCCTTTCCATCTACAATACCAATTGCTCCCTCGTGGCAGGCATTGGCACAGATGCCGCAGCCGTTGCATTTCTCCTGATCAATGTGAATGACTCTTCGAACCATAAAACTCTTCCTCCTGATAAAAAATAAATATGTGAATGTTCTTTTCGCGGTTTCTTGATTGTACAGGCAGATTATACTATAATGAATCTGATAAATATGTTGTTTCAACAACGTTTTAAGAAAGGTGGCGCTATGGATTATCAGTTTCTCTCCCGGACGGCGCTGTTTCAGGGCAGCGAACCGGATCAGGTAAAAGAAATGATGAAGTGCTTTTACGCAAGGGAAAACATTACCGCAAGGGCGAGATTGTCCTGTATATGGGAGATCTGGTAAAGGATCTTGGACTTGTGCTGTCGGGAAGCGTGACCATTGAGCGGGATGACCTGTTGGGAAACCGCAGCATTTTCGGTCATGCCGGGCCGGGACAGATCTTTGCGGAAACCTATGCCTGCGTTCCCGGGGAACCGCTCATGGTGAATGTGGTGGCCGACGAGGAAACGGACATCCTGTTTCTGGATATTGGCCGGGTACTGACCACCTGCCAGACCACCTGCACCCATCACAGCATGCTGATCCAGAACCTGCTTCTGGCATCGGCCCGCAAGAATCTCGGTCTTTCCGAGCGGATCATGCATACATCACCGAAGTCCATCCGCGGACGGCTGGTTTCTTTCTTTTTCGGCCCAGGCGGCCAGACAGGGAAGCCAGAGCTTTTCGATTCCCTTTAACCGCCAGCAGCTGGCCGATTATCTGGAAGTGGACCGGAGTGCGCTGTCAGCGGAACTTGGCAAAAAATGAAAAAAAGAAGGACTGCTGGATTTCTGGAAAACCAGTTTGTGTTAAAAACAAAGGAGAACAAATGACAAAGAAATTATATTATGAAGACAGTCATCAGGACAGCTGTCACGCAACGGTACTATCCTGCGAGTGGAATGAGAAAAACAGTGCTATGAGGTGGTTCTGGACCAGACCGTATTCTTCCCGGAAGGCGGCGGCCAGTACGCAGACACCGGTGTTCTGGGCGGCGTGAAGGTACTGGATGTGCAGGAAAAAGGTGATCTCATCATCCACTACACAGATGGAGAACTGCAGCCCGGCAGAGAGGTGGACGGAAGCATTAACTATAAAGAGCGTTTCTCCAAAATGCAGCAGCACACGGGAGAGCACATCGTTTCGGCATTGTGCACCGCACCTTCGGATACGATAATGTAGGATTTCATCTGGGCCAGGAGCTGGTGACCATGGATTTTAACGGCACCTTCACACCAGAACAGCTCCGGCAGGTAGAATACGAAGCCAACGAGGCAGTAGTGAAAAACCTTCCAATCGTTGTCACCTATCCGTCCAAAGAGGAACTGGACCAGCTGGATTACCGCAGCAAAAAGGAACTGAGCGGACAGGTGCGTATTGTGGAGATTCCCGGATACGATGTCTGTGCCTGCTGCGCGCCCCACGTAAAGCTGACTGGTGAGGTGGGCATCATCCGCCTGATCGATGCCGTGAAATACAAAGGCGGCACCTGCGTGACCATGGTATGCGGCTTTCGCGCCTTGAAGGACTACCGCATGAAGGAAGACAATGTGCGCGAAATCTCCCGCCAGCCTCCGCCAAACCGGAAGAAAGCGCCCAGGCCGTACACCGCCTTCAGGACGAGGCACGCATGTGGGTGCGCCAAAAAAACTTGTCCGCGTCCAGATCCGCGCCATGGAGCAGATTCTGGATAACCTTTCCGGGGATGTGGAAAACTATTTTTTTTTGAAGAAGATGTGGATAAGAATGTTGCCCGCCGCTTCGTGGATGAAGGAAAAGGCAAATGCCACGGTATCTGCGGAATCTTCCTTGGAAATGATACAGATGGCTACCGCTACATTCTCGGCAGTGAATCCGTAGATTTAAAGGTATTTTCCAAAGGTTTTCATGAAACGCTTGGCGGCAAAGGCGGCGGCAAACCGGAGATGATCCAGGGAACCGTAACCAGTTCGGAAGAAATGATCCGGACCTATATGGAATCTGTCTTAAAATAAGAATTAACAATCAACGCAAATAATCCCGGAGGACCTTCATGAACAGTCTGGAAATACAGTATTTTCTCACCATTGTCAAATATGGCAGCTTTACCGAAGCTGCCCAGGCACTCTCTCTGTCAGCCAGCCAGCCATCAGCAAACAGATCCGGCAGCTGGAGGCGGAGCTTGGTTGCAGCCTGTTTGCCCGCGCCCGCCGTGCACTTTCCCTGACCGAAGCCGGACAGGCATACCACGCATACTTTCAGCAATGCCGCTTCCAGCTCGACCTTCTGAAAACCGTCTGGAAGGACAGAAAAAGACAGAAAGCCCACCATTCGGATTGCCTACCCGGAGGATGTGGATCCGTCTTATATTCGTGAACCTGCTCTGGCCGCCGCTTCTGCCATGGAAACACCCGTCCGCTGAAATTTTCCTGTTACCCGGAAGGAGAACTGGTCAGCCTGCTGACCGATGGCAAAGCTGACCTGATCCTGACTGGCATCCGCCCGATGCAGAGGTTCCGAGGGGTTCCCGCAATTTCGCCACCGCAGCCCGCTTTTCAGTCCGCTCTCTGGCTGCTTTCCATCCACTGTCCGTGCGCCCGTTTTCCGAAGTTCCACAGGTTTTGCTCTACGCATCAACCCACCCCGAAGCAACAGACCTTTCCGACCTCCGAAACGACACCTTCCTGTTTTCCGAAGCCGATACCTCCCTGCAAAGCAGCCAGAATCTCTACCCGCTTTTCCAACGCTTCGGTTTTGCACCAAAAATCCGTTTTACAGCCAATTTATCCACAATCCTGGACCTGACTGCACAGGATGAAGGTATATCTCACCCACGCCTGGTGCCGCGGCTGTAAAAGCTGACGGAATATCGGGCATTGACTCTGCCATCCACGAAAAATTTTTATCTGGCCTGCCAGGAAAGCAATCAAAAACAGAAGTTCGTGAACTGTTTTATCAGCTCATTCACACGCTGTAATAGCATCTCCGCAAAATATCTGCTTCGGCTTTCCAAATTTACCTTGCAAAGCTCTTGACGTAAACTTACCTGTAGGTTGTAGACTATAATTGATTATCATTTATTTTTTGCACCGTAAAGGAGGAGTTGAAATGAGTTATCTGGGTCAGGATATCAAAACTCGGCTTCGGCCTGATGCGCCTGCCGAAATTAGACGAAAACACCATTGACGTGGAACAGATGCAGGATAACTTATCTTACATGAAGGACTTCACCGCCATGAACTACTTAACCCTCTACGGTGACAAGGCAAGCGCCCTGCATCAGGAGAACCGGCTGGTAGGCGGCCACGGACGCAAACGCGCCGACCAATGCGTAAAATGCGGCAAGTGCGAAGCCGTCTGCCCGCAGCACATCGCTATCCGTGAACATCTGGATGAAGTATGCGCAAAACTGCTCGCAGACTAAAAATTAATTTATAGCACTGCCAATACCGGAGGCTGCTTCTCTTACGTTCCGGACCTATTGTCAGGCTATGCCATTGTCCACTTCTGCCCTTCTGTCTGCAACCTGGACATGGCCGCAAAAATTCCATTCTGCTCCATCAGTTCTTTCGGGCTGCCGTGCCGGCAATCCGTCCATCTTTCAACACCACGATCTGGTCTGCGTTCGCCACCGTTCTCATGCGGTGGGCAATGATGAGTACCGTCTTGTTGCGGATCAACTTTTGACAGGGAACTCTGGATCAGTGTCTCATTATCCACATCCAGCGAAGCGGTTGCCTCGTCTAACAGGATGATCGGCGCGTCTTTTAAGAACGCCCGCGCAATGGAAACCTCTGGCGCTCCCCGCCGGAGAGTTCGCATCCATTCTCACCAATCTGGGTATTCCAGCCCTCCGGCAGTTTTTCCACGAAAGAATCGCAGTTCGCCAGTTTGCCGCTGCCATAACTTCCTCATCCGTGGCATCTTTTTGCCAATGCGGATGTTCTCCAAAATCGTGTTGTCAAACAGCGTTACATCCTGAAACACAATGGAATACAGCGACATCAGGGTCTCCGATCCACTTTGGAAATATCCATGCCGCCCACTGTGATCCTGCCTCGGCTGATATCCCAGAACCGGGATGCCAGTCTGGACACGGTGGTCTTTTCCGCCGCCGCTCGGTCCGGATCAAGGCTGTTACCTGACCCTGCTTTGCGGTGAAGGACACATCCTCCAGCACATTCTTTTCTCGCCCGGATGATAGGCAATGCCACATGGTCAAAGCAGATATCATAGCCCTGATTACTCAGCTGTTCCTCTCGGTCTGCACCTCTGCCTCCAGAATGCTGTTCATGCGATCGGTCTGCACGGACAGGGAAATGATCGCCATCAGGTTCTGAAGTGCCACCTGCAGCGGATCGTAGATCCGGGATACCACCAGCATGTAGAGGAAGAAGGTCAGGATATCCAGCTGACCGTTTACCAGCAGCCTTCCTCCCATCAGAGCCGTGGTGGCAATGCCCAGTTTTAAGATCATCTGCGCACCGGACACAAAGATGGATGCGCCCACCTCCGACCAGATGGTCCGTGTTTCTACCGCCGCGATCTTTTTTCCGGAGGCCGCTCATATAGGTTTCTTCATAATTATTGGCCTTAATCTCCTGCATCATCTCCAGGCACTCCTGAATGCCGTCCGCGCACTCCAGCTTTGCCGTCATGCCCTTTTCACCCAGACGTTTCTGCACCGGACGAACAGCCCAGGATCACAAAGGCCACCGGCAGTACCCACAATGCCGCCACCGCCATGCGCCAGTCAAAGAAAAACAGGCTCAGCGCGATCAGCGTGGTAGAAATTAGGGGAACCGATCAGCTCCGGGATCCAGTGGGAGGATGCAGTCTCCAATCGCTCACAGTCGCTCATGATGGCATTAGTCAGATCTGTTAAATCCCGCTTGCCAAGAAGGATAGCGGAAGCTGGCGAAGCTTTTTCTGCCAGGGAGATCCGGCGCACGCCGCTCTCTTTGTAGGTTGCAAAGAAGGTTGCGTTGTACTGGATCCGGGTAGTCAGCCAGATCAGCGCCAGACAGAGCACACAGCCTGCCGCGTAAAGCCAGGCCCGGCTTCCCCGTCACCGGGACTCCGCTTAAAAGATCCGCCACAAACCGGTATAAAAAGTCCACTGGAAACATCAGCGCAATGTTGGATGCCGTGCAGGCCCCAAACGCTTTCAGCATATCCCGCGCGCCTTCTTTCGAAAGAGCGTAGCGGTGCTGGAGTTCACCAGTCAACGTCCGCTTTTCTGCCCTGCCGCCTTGCGCTGTTCCATTCATTTTCTCTGCGCTCATGCCTCTTCACCTACCTTCCATTCTGCCGCACTCTGATACTCCTTCCACATCCGCCATACAAACTGTCCTGACTGGTCAGTTCCGCATGGGTTCCGTGCTCCGCGATACGGCCATCCTTCACCACGTAGATCTGGTCTGCGGTTGCCACGGTGGAAAGCCGGTGTGCGATCATGATGACCGTCTTGTCCCGGCTCATCTTTTCAAAGGCCGCCTGCACCCGCACTTCATTGTCCGGATCCGCAAAGGCGGTTGCCTCATCCAGGATCAGGATCGGGGCGTTCTTTAACATGACTCTTGCAATATTCAGGCGCTGCTGCTCACCGCCAGACACATAGATGCCCTTCGCACCGACCACCGTATCCACACCCTTGGGCAGCTTTTCCAGAATGTCATCACACTGAGCATCATGCAGGGCCTGCAATACCTCTTCCGGGTGGCATCCGGTCTTGCCAGACGGACATTTTCCAGAATGGACATCTTAAACAGACGGCTGTTCTGGAACACAAACGATACGGTATCCATCAGCTTCTTTCGGTTCTATCTCCCGCACATCCACGCCGCCAATGCGGACTGTGCCCCCTGCACATCCCAGAACCGTGCGACAAGGCTGGCAATGGTAGATTTTCCGCCGCGCCGCTTGGTCCCACCAAAGCCACATGCTGACCCGGTTTAATCTCCAGGCTCACATCATCCACCGCACGCTTTTCTTTTCCGGCATAGGAAAAGGCAATGCTCCAGCGTGATGGAATTATCCTGGGACTCCTTTGTCTGCTCCGGTACCGGAAGCGGCTTTAACTGCAGAATCTGGTCAATGCGGTTTAAGCTGTCCGTCACCAGCATCATTCTCACCGGCATACATGACTTTATTTAACGTCATGGTGATAACCGGCGTGATAATGATGTAAAAGATCAGGTTTAATAACAGCTCCGGCGTGGTGCCTTTCCGGCTCATGAACACGCCAAAGGCAATGATCATGGTAAAGGCCGCATTGATGGCAGTGGTAAAGCCCAGCATCGGATTTCGCATGCTCCTGGTGTAGGCAATGGTCCACTCAGAATAATTATCAATGGCCTTTTTGAATTTCCGGAAGCTGAACACGGACTGTCCGGAATGCCCCGCACATACTCCACCGCCTCAGAGGACATGGTCTCCAGGGCATTCTGATACTGCTTCATGGCCTCCTGCATGCCACTTCCCATCATGCCTGCCATAAATACAAAGGCAATGCCCACCGGCACCAGGCATAAAAGTCCAAGCCGCCAGTCAAATACTAAAAAGCAGCACGATCAGGCCCAGAGGCGTAAACACCATGCCCGCCTTGTCCGGCCAGATATGAGCCAGGTAGGTCTCCGTGGCCGCAGAACAGTCGGTTACGATCTTTCTAACCTTACCGCTGCCCCAGTCATTTTAAAAAGCCCACCGGCAGTGTCACAATGTGTTCCATCACCCGGGTGCGGATGTTTCGCTGAACCCGGAACGCCGAAAGGTGCGAGCACCACAGCGCCGCTATGTATATCACCATAGACAACAGCGCAAAAATCACGGCCATCCAGCCGTTATGCCCCAAGTCCTTCTGCCTGCCGGATATCCGGGGCCGTCAACTCTGCGGATCATGTTCCAGATAAACCAGAACGGCACCAGGGCCACCAGAGCACTGATTGCGGAAAGCACATAAGACGCATAGGTCAGATAACGGTAGCTCCCCGCATACTCCATCAGTTTTTTTCATGGAAGACGAAGTCTTCATGCTGATATCATCTCCTTTTCGTATCATACTGAAATTTGCTCCAAAGGCTTTGCTTTAATTAGCCTTTGCTAACTCTGATGATACAAAAAACGGGATATATAATATATCCCGTTTCCGTTTATTTATTCCATTCCTGTTAAAAAATTATGGCTGCTCCCGGTTTCGGAACTGCATCCGGTACTGGGTTGGCGTCACGCCATAGCGTTTGCGGAAGCTCTCGCCAAACTTGCTGACACTGGAAAACCCGGCATCCAGGGCAATCTGTGATGGGTCTGCTGCCGTTTACCAGCTCCATGGTGGCCTGCTCTAACCGGTACTGCTTCACATACTGATACACCGGCATCCCGTAAAGCTGTTTGAAAATCTTTCTGAAGCCGTGTCTCGGAAATGTGGTGCAGTGCCGCCACCTCCGCAACAGTCGCACCCGGTAACGGTCCGAGATCAGATGATCCCGGATATGGCGCACCAATTCCACCTGACTGCCCGGAGAAAATATTCTGTCTCCTTCTCCTGCTGTTTGAGCAGCGGCAGCATCAGAAACAGCTCCTACTTTGAGCCGCACATAGTTGCGGTCCGCGTAAAAGAGACACGCACTCAAACAGCTCCCGGAACACATGCTCGCACCGCGCGCCAGCGGTTCCGATCCAATACCAGTGGTCTGTCATGATCTGCCTGCGCAGGCGGTTTAAGTCGATGCCGAGACAGCGCATATTTTTGCCATCCACCGGGTCGCCTCATCGCAATCAGTGTAAATGGTCAGGCCATCGTAAAAAGCCAAAGGGGAACCGGGTCTCCGTGCAGGCGCCGTGCTCCCCGTCAAAGGTACTGATGGCCACATCCCCCGGCACCAACACTCCCAGGTCATCCGGCTCAAACCAACACTCAAAACCGACCGTTGGCACAGAAATTGATTTCCATGGCATTGCGCCGATCACGCTTTTCCACACAGCTCGATGCGCTGACCCGGTTTAAGAAAATCGTCACACCGGGAAATACCTCATAATAAGTGGACGTGCCCGCCGCTCTCCATCCCCCGCATAATTCTGTTTTAACCGGCGGACCCAGTCATTTCCCTCATCACCAAACTGCCCAGCCACTATCTTAATTCCAGCCATCCTTTTCGCTCCTGTTTTGCTTTTTGCTGCAGCCTTATCGTGCCCGGATGTTCCTGTTTCTCCACACACAGCGCAGTCGGATTCACCGTTTCTATCCACAGCCGCTACAGAATCTACCACAATCTGCAGCGCATAACATACAAATGCCAGCAGCACCGTCGGTACAATGAATTTCAGTCCCTTCACAAACTCATCGCACCGTCTGTGAAGCTTCACCAGGTTTCCGTTCACCGTCTCCCGGTACAGCGCGATGAGGCGGAGCCTTGCCGCTTCCTCCTCCATCTCCTCCAGATGCTCTTTCTGCATAATCTCCGGGTCCATCCGGGCAATCTGCTCTGGCTGCAGAAGCCGCATGAAGAACACCAGCACATAGGCGTAGGCGCCCATCACCGCAATGCAACTTAAAATATACAGCGCCGATACAAACATCTGTAGCCCGTCCTCCGGCTTTACCAGCTGGGAAATGCCGTTAAACAGCCCAATGATAAACACAAACGAAACCGCAGAACGTGATAGTGATGTACACCTTGTTGTCCAGCTTGTTGCTACGGTCAAACTGGTTTCGTATTCCGTCATCAGGCTGGTAAGTTCCAGCTGGCTGCCGGTATTTTCCATTTTATTCATATAATCACTCACTCTCTAATCCCTTTGTTATAATGTATATTTTGTTCCTCGTCCATTTCCAATTACCCGGACACAGCCCTTTTCTTTCAAATGTTCAATTAATCGCAATGTTTTTGATTTTTTCATACCTGTACGTTTTGCAATTTCACTGCTGGACAATTGACCTCCCTGCCCCAGTTCATTTATGATTTTTCGTTCATCACTCGTTACCTGGTACTGGCTGTTGAGCACAGGCAATACCACACTGATTACATTATCTGTAACCTCAAACTTCGGTTTTATCAATGCATTTCTGTATGAATACTGAATACGCCGGATACCTGTCCCAAACATCTCTATATACTGCAATCTGAAAAACAAATTTCCCAAAATTGGATTTCTCAAACAGGAAATCTCTCCATTCAAATACTCGTCCGCTGTAATTTCTTTCGGCAGTCCACCTGGTGATTTGATTTCAATTCTGTCTTTAAACATGAGAATACGAATATGTGCCGGAATACTCCAGTCCCGATGAACCAAAGCATTTGCAATCGCTTCACGATAAGCTGTTTCCGGGATCAGGTCCACTTTTTTTCCGTTCTATTTCGTTTATTTCCTCATACTGGTAATACCGTTTTACCATATTAACAGCCGCATCATATTGTTTCAGTATCGATATACGTGAAAATGTTTCCCTGTCCATAATTTCATTAATAGAACTTCCGAAACGCGCCATATCAATTCCATAAAATGTATTCTCATCCGAAAGCAATGCCGCCGCATTATTGTATTCCTGTTCTTTGTATAAAAGCCAAGTGTACGCAGCACATCTTCTGAAACGGTCTGGATTTCCAACTTTTCTATCAGTTTTTTTGCTCAATTCTTCAAATCTCAACGTCTGTTTTTCCGATGGCAATTCCTCAAAGTACAGATTACTGCCTTCCAGAACCAGCCTTTTTTAATTCAGCCTGATCTACCTCAATGGATGCGGTATCACTTCTTCTATACGCTTTGCCTTTATATAAATATGGTTTATACGCTCCTTCCCGAACGGTAAGGCAAATGATATTCTTTGAAGTATCAACTTTCATTTCAAATTCTGGTTTAGGTGAAATACTATCATTGATTCGGTTTTCTATATCGATACATACCATCTCTGGATGTTCAATACCACATACCGATCCATCATCGTTAATTCGAACCAGATTTCGCCATCTCCAAAATTACTGTACGCACTGACTGTTTTTTAAAAATGTGTTTTGTAATTGTAGATTTAAATTCCAGATTCTTTTTTTCTTTCACAATAATCACCCTGTCCGTTTTTCTTTATCATATCATAAATGAAGCGCAAATGGGGAACGTAAAATTTTACGTTCCATTTGCGCTTCATTTATTGTCTATTTGCAATCAGCATGTCCACCAACTCCACATCCCGTCATCATCGCGCTGCTGTCAGCAAAACTGCAATCATGCCGCACACAAATCGTTTCATTCCTCATTCTCCTCGTATCTCAACCTCATATGGTTTTATTTTTTTATTAAACCTGACCGCCGCGGACATCGTCATCCACTTCGATCCATGGTGGAATGTAGCCGCGCAGAATCAGGCTACTGACCGCGCACACCGGATCGGACAGGAAAACACCGTGACAGTTTACGAACTGATTGCGGAACACACAATTGAAGAACAGATCCAGAAACTGCAGAAAACAAACAGGATCTGGCCGAAGAGATTCTATCCGGTGAAAAAGCATCAGCAACATCCTGATCGACCGGGATGAAATTCTGAAGCTGTTATGATTGAACTTTTTGATCCGTTATAACTGTTCAGTACCTTCACTGTCACGAGCAAATATCCTGTAAGATTGCTTGGCAAACTGTACGCTTTCACACAAAATCTTGTAAAAATGGGCGGCAGATCATTATCAAACAGATCTGCCGCCCATTTTTCTAAAAACCGTTTCCCGCACTTCGGGCAATACTCAAAATCTTCTGCCGTTTCATACCCGCAGTGACAGCAGCGCCGGTATCCGTATCCACTCGCCCTGATTCACCAGCGTCAGATGCTGTGGCAGAATCTCCACCTGCTCCCCACGGGCAATGCCTTTTCCAACTTCGGATCCAGCTCATACAGAGTATTACAGCAACTCATCTGCACGTAATAATGCCGGTTCCATTTGAAGCATGGAATAAAGAACAGTGACAGTACCGTATAGGTCATGAATACCTGATACCGCCCGTATTTTCCGCATACTCCGCAGATTACAGTCTGTGTGAAATCAAGCTGCTTTCTTCCGTCTGTAATTCCCATCATAAAAAACATAATGTCACACTTTCTTTTCTCGTCATGATGTAGTTCTCGTGACGTTGTCACTCGATTGCCTCGCCGTTCGCCATAACCATGCAAGCATGCTTCTGGCTCTCTTGCGCTCGTTATATTATAGCTGTTTTTCACGCACAAACGCAACCTCATTTTAGAGCATGGTCCATATTGTAAATCAGCGCCTCGATTTCCTTTTTATTTTTTATCTTTTCGGTATTTTGCCATCTATACATTTCTTCCTACCTGTTTTATAATACATCAGGTTTTATCACTGACTACATTATGATTTCAAAACGATACATACAAGGAGACTCTCATGCAAAGAATGAAGTAAAAGATCTGACCGTCGGATCTCCGATGAAGCTGATCTTAAATTTTGCAATTCCAATGCTTTTTGGATTCCTGTTTCAGCAGTTTTACAACATGGTGGACACCATCATTGTCGGCAAATGCCTGGGCGTGTCGGCTCTGGCAGCGGTTGGATCCACGGGTTCCATCAACTTTATGATCATCGGCTTCTGCACCGGCGCCTGCAGCGGCTTCGCGATCCCGGTAGCGCAGAAATTCGGTGCCGGTGATTATGAAGGCATGCGAAAATTCGTGGCCAACGCCGGATGGCTGTCCGCCGTATTCGCAGCCGTCATGACCACCATTGTCGGTTTCCTCTGCATGAATATTTTACAGTGGATGAATACGCCGGAGGATATCATCCAGGGCGCCTATGATTACATATTTGTAATTTTCCTTGGAATTCCAGTCACATACCTTTACAATATACTTGCAGGTATCATTCGCAGCTTGGGAGACAGCAAGACTCCGGTCTATTTTCTGCTGCTTTCCTCTCTCATGAACATTGCGCTGGATTTCTTTCACCATTCTGGTGCTGGGCATGGGAGTCAGCGGCCCGGCAATGGCCACCGTCATCTCCCAGGGCATCTCAGCCGTGCTCTGCCTGATCTATATGATCAAACATTATCCAATCCTTCATATGCACTATGGAGAATGGAAGCCCGACGGCAGAATGCTCCGTGTCCTCTGTGGCATGGGCATCCCCATGGGACTCCAGTACTCCATCACCGCCATCGGAAGCGTTGTGCTCCAGACCGCGGTAAACTCTCTGGGCTCCATGGCTGTAGCGGCAGTCTCCACCGGAAGCAAGGTCAGCATGTTCTTCTGCTGTCCGTTTGACGCCCTGGGAGGCACCATGGCAACCTACGCTGGACAGAATGTCGGCGCAAAGAAATTAGACCGCGTAAAAGAAGGACTGAAGGCTGCAAGCCTGATCGGAATCATTTATTCCCTGATCGCATTCGTTGTCCTGCTCTTTGGCGGCAAATACATTGCGCTCCTCTTCATGGACACAGACCAGACCGAGATCATCGGCCGGGTAGCCATGTTCCTGACTGGAAACAGCATGTTCTATATCCCGTTGACCTTTGTCAACGTCGTCCGCTTTCACCATCCAGGGAATGGGCTTTTCCACGTTTGCGATCCTTGCCGGAGTCTGCGAGATGGCTGCAAGATCTCTGGTGGGATTCTGTCTGGTTCCGGTGTTCGGATTTCTTCCGGCATGCTTTGCCAGCCCGCTCGCATGGATCTTCGCGGATGCATTCCTGCTCCCGGCCTTCTTCCACTGCATGAAAAAAACTGAAGGTACTGTTTGGGGAAACCGCATAAACAAAAGATAAGGGGGGATTTTCAGATATCAACACTGATTAAACGATACTTTTTTTTATCCTGGGACTCATCATCAACTCTTTTGGTGTCGCGTTCATCACCAAAAAGCGCCCTTGGCACTTCCCAGATTTCCAGCATTCCTTATGTGCTGAGCCTGAAATTTACGAACCTGTCCTTTCCTTTTCTTCCACCGGTTAAACGGAATCGGACTGGGGACTATTATTTCTGCCGTGCTGATCGGACCAATGATTTCTTTTGTAAATGGTGCAATTGTTGAACAAGCAAAATTGTATGGAGTTCCAGTACCATATAATTCATTAATTGTTGATTTAATTCATTCTCTTGAAGAAACAAAAAATTACAAATAAGAAAGAAGAGAGGTATAAATTATGGAAAGTTTATGGACACCGCTATTTAGTATAATGGTTTTTACACTTGTATTTGGAGTGATTGGAGGGTTGGTTTCATCAAAAAACAAAAGCAATCATCTCAGCTGTAATAGTGGGATGTATAATTTATCTGATAGGATATTTAACAGGAATAATTCCAACGAATTCACCTCAAGACACGGGCTTAACAACCATGATGAGTAATTTCTGGTATTGCTTTGATGGTTACCAATTTAGGTACTATGATTAATCTGAAGGACTTAGTAAAGGAATGGAAAACAGTTGTAATTGCAATTATAGGTCTTGTTGGACTGGCAGTAGTGTCATTTACAATAGGATCATGGATTTTGGTAGGGAATATGCATTAAGTGCTGCGTCTCCAATATCTGGTGGAGTTATTGCAACAATATTGACAACAACAGCAGCAACTGAAGCGGGAGACCAGAAATCGCAGCATTTGCGACATTAATTTGTTCTCTTCAGTTATTCGCTGGTCTTCCCATTGCATCAAAATGTTTGAAAGATAGAAGCAAATAAGATGGTTAATAATAAATATGGAATTGAAATAGACAAACATAAAGAAAACAAAGAAAAAGAAAGAATGGAATTTAAAATTATTCCAGATTGGCCAAAATGGTGTGAATCTACAGAAATTGTTATTTTTAAGCTTTCGTTTGTAGCTGTGATTGCAAGTTTTATTTCAAATCTTACAATTTTAGAGGAGAGTACACAACCAATATTGAATTCAACTATTCTTTGTTTGATATTAGGAGTTATTTTTACTGAAATTGGATTCTTAGATAGAAATGCACTTTCAAAAAAGCCAATGCCTATGGTTTACTTTTATTAGGACTTATAGCATTGCTTCCAGGAAATTTTTCTTCAATTTCATTTAGTTCATTACTAGATATGATTATTCCAATTATAGGTATATTAATAATAGGCGCAGCAGGTATTAGTATATTTGCGATAATTACTGGAAAAATATTAAATTATTCAGTACCTATGTCAGTTGCAATTGGAGTAACTGCACTTATAGGATATCCATGTACGCAAATAGTTACGGATGAAGTAGTTGATGCCCTTGAAACAAATGATGAGCAGAAAGCAGCAATTAAAGAATACATATTACCTAAAATGCTAGTTGGTGGTTTACAACTGTTACAATTGCTTCAGTTGTTTTGCAGGTATTATTGTACCTATGATTTTTAGGAGAGAGATGAAAGAAAATAATAAAATGTGGTCAGCTATTTACAGCAGAGGATGAAAGTGTTCAACACAATATGTATTGTGAGAGGATAATATAATTATAGATAGTTATCAAAGAAAATTTGTGCAAGGATGAAGGTGAAGTTATTGATTTAACAAATAGATGGTTTATAATGCCAGTTAATTGACAGCATGTATGTTTTAGATGGTTCACCCAAGTAGATCTATGTATCATAAACTTCAGAAGAAGTTACAATCAGTGCTATGTTGCTAAAGGATCTTATGGCTGGATTTACTACTATAAAAAAGGTGGAGTTAATTTTCTTATGGCTGGATAAAAGACCAAGAATGTTTGTTTCGGGTCTGCTACTTCTATAGGTGGACATGGGATAAATATAGCCATTATAGATGTCATTCAGGAGATATCAAAAGGCAGCCAAAATTTGTTTGCACATTTCAGAAGGTCAAGGCAGGCTATTGAACATGGAATGCTCATAGATGGACAATGGTGATAGAACAGTCATTTTAGTCCCCAAATTTTGATCTCTGTAAACAAGATTCTTCTATGATAATTAAGAGCGATAGCTTGTGAATCAGGCTTGTCGTTCTTGTTTTATATATAACAGTTGTTGAATGGCATGTCAAGAGCAGGCGGTTTTCCGCCTGTCTTCTTAACCCTTCTTTTTGCTTACTTCGGGTAAGCGTCCCTCGTACATAATGCTCAGTTCTCCGTAAACCTGTGCCCAGTTTCGGATCGTAGTAGTCCATTTCTTAGTAGCCTCGAAAGTGGCCAGATATAAGGCTTTTAACAGCGCCGTATCACTCGGAAATACGCTTCTCTGACGATTCAGTTTCCGGTATGTGGAGTTCAGTGATTCTATCGCATTTGTTGTATAAATGACCTTCCGGACAGTGGTTGAAAACTTAAAAATTGGAGAAACAGCATCCCTGTTGTCCTTCCAGCGTTTCATGGAATTCGGGTATTTCGGAGTCCATTTTTCAGTTACACGTTCCAAGGTAGCCAGAGCCTTCTGCTCATCAGCGGCCTGATAGATGGTTTTTAAATCTGCAGCAAAGGCTTTTCTGTCCTTATCCGGAACGTATTTCAGCGTGTTTCTTACCTGATGGACAATACACCTCTGATATTCTGTTTTGGGAAACGCAGCTGAAATCGCTTCCTTCATGCCTGTAAGACCATCGGCACAGATGATCAGGATATCTTTTACTCCGCGATTTTTCAGTTCGTTCAGGACTGACAGCCAGTATTTCGCACTTTCATTGTCACCAATCGTAATCGTCAGGACTTCCTTTTTCCCCTCCGCATTAATGCCAAGAATAACATAGGCTGCAAGCTTACGAATGACTCCATTATCCCGCACAGAATAGTGGATCGCATCGATGTAAAGGATTGGATATACCTCATCCAATGGGCGGTTCTGCCAATCTTCAATCTGAGGAAGTATCTTATCCGTTACATCGGATATGAAACTTTCTGATGTTTCAAAACCATAGATATCTTCAATACACCAGTTGCATTATAGCTTTTCATTTCTGTTAGTAAATCTACAATAATTTTACTGTTAGCAATTTGCATTTTCTGTTAGCAAAAATGTTCATTTTCGATTTGCTGTTAGCAGAAAAACAACAAAAAACGGCAATGATTTTTCTCTCATTACCGCTTAAAATAGAGCGTTCCCTATAGGAATCGAACCTACAATAGAGTCTTAGGAGCTCGAGATACCACTGAAAACATATATAATTCTTAGTAAAGTTAAGTCAAGGAAATCCTTGGTTTTCCTAACTATTCTGTTACTCCCTGTCAAAATAAGCAAACCTGTTTTCAACTCTGTAAAGCACCTTTCGGTGCTCGTCCGGTGCTCGGAGCACCCGGAGGATATAACCATTCCGTTCCATCGAGTTCCTCGGTTGGCCACCATTACGATTCAGCTTCGTAACAATGATCACTTGGTTTTCTTATTAGATTAACTATATTATAACGTGCTGTAGGTCGGATGTCGATGATTTTTTTGACCATATTTATTGTTT
>VOFG01000445.1_pt1 | contig 35335 bp, 43 predicted proteins | sample 5384171 | NCBI WGS metagenome assembly VOFG01 (sample SAMN12384726, study PRJNA508395) | human gut metagenome | isolation source: healthy gut F | host: Homo sapiens
TCAGGCTGTTACCAGAGATGACTTGTCGGCATCATAAAGGAGTATAGGGGGCACCGCCTATGGTGACTGACTTTCATTCCGACGCTCCAGTGCCGGGGGAGATTGTAAGTTCCCCGCAAGTTGAAAAATAAAGCGGTTGTCCCATGCGGAAGCGATGTACTCGCTTTCCTTATCAGTACGATATTCGCTTTTAAAGAGCGTGAAAGATGAGGCGAGATTCAGTTTCTTGGCGACCAGCCATTTAAGGAGAAGCCTCTGCTCCGTAAGACCGTCCTGTGCGGTGGAAGTAAGCAAGCTCATTGCCAATCACTCCGTAATCGTTTCCTTTGCAGGTCAACGGAATGCCGTCGGCTACGGAAAGAGGAATTTTGTCATAATCTTTATAGAATCCTTCGACGGATACTTCGAAGGTATCGCCCTTTCTCCAGTTCAGTCCTACGCTACCCTGGCTGACTTGCATATAGCGGAGCGCATACTTGTTGGCATAGAGTCCGTTATTGTTTTTAAAGCCGAGAGCGGTGTAGGGAGGCAGTTGATAATAGAGTCCTGCGTTTCCGCTCAGCGACCAGTGCTCCGTCAGTTGATAGGAGAGTGACAGGCGGGGGAGAGAGCTGGTCGGACAGGTCTTTCATGGCTGCCGAGTAGTTGTTGGCATCGGCACGCAGTCCCAGAGAAGCCGTAAAACGCTCGTCTATGGAGGTGTAATTGACTGTTCCGAAAAAGTCCCCAACGCATGATGCCCAGATAGGTATGGTAGTCGAGCGTCTGCGCACGGTCGGTGTATACCTTCTGAAAGGTGGTGTTGCTATACTGGCTATAGTCCAGACTGGTTCCGACGGTGACTTTCCAGTTGCGGAAAGACGAACTGTTCTCAAGACGGCTGAGTATTTTGTTCCGTAGAGCGGAGGCGGAGCATCAGACGATCGGATCGCTTTCGTCGTTCTGCTGATATTTGGTGTTCGGTTGTTCAGATAACTGTGACTGGCAACGACTGACTGCACGTGTGCCCCGCATAGTGCCGGTATACGGCACCTAGAGTGAACGTCTCCTGCTGAATCTTAGGCAGGTAACTGAGGATGTATTCGTTGTCTTCATCGTCGGCTTTGGTGTTTAGCTTCATCTTATCAATACCGCCCAGCCCTAGTACAGTCAATTCATTCCGGGCGTCAAACCTTGTTTTCAAGCTTGAATTGCGCATCCGTAAAAGTCGGCAGAAAGGGCAGCCCGAGCATATCAAACAAGAATTGCAGGTAGGACTGACGGACGGAAACCAGATAGGAAGTCTTTTTGCCCAAATGTCCGTTGGAGGCAAGGGAGACTTCGGAAGCTCCGGAGAGTAGCTTTCAGGAATTGCGTTCCATGTCCCCGTCGCGCAATTTGAAGTCGAGCACGGAACTGAGCGCATTTCCTTTGTCTGTCAGGGAAGGCTCCGGTATAGAAGTTCACTTCCCGTATCAGGTCGGCATTAAGGATACCTACCGGACCGCCCGATGCTCCCTGTGTGCTGAAATGGTTGATATTAGGGATCTCTACTCCGTCCAGGTAAAAGCGGTTTTCGGAAGGCGATCCGCCGCGTACGATCAGGTCGTTACGGTATCCTATCGGTGAGAAGGCAACTCCCGGATAAGACTGTACGATGCATGAGATGTCCCGGTTGGCTCCCGGACTTTTTTCTATTTCCTGCAGTCCGATGATGCGCAGGCTGACCGGACTTTCAATGTCCCGGCGGAAAGGGGAGGCGGTGACGGTCACTCCTTCCAGTTCCGTCTGATTCTCTTCCATCTCTATTTGTATATGTAGGTCTCTGGTCGAAAGTATGTATTCGGGGGTAGTGACAGTTTTGTATCCGATAGCGGACGCTTGCAGGCGATAGATGCCGGGCGGTACTTGCCCGATCGAGAACTTACCTTCGGCATTCGTCACTCCGCCTTTATTGAGTCCGACAATCATTACATTGATAAATTCCAATGGCTGACGGCTGGATTTATCAATGACTGTTCCCTTCACTTGGTGGACAGGCTGTGCCAGAAGGAAGGATATGGTTATGTTGCAAAACAGCAGAAGCGACAGTAGTCTTTTCATGTTATTTGTAGTTTAGCGACTGCAAAGTTAATGGAAAATAGTTTCACATTTCAATTTTATGTTCTATTTTTGTGGGAATAATAAAATCTGGTTAAGTATGAAAACCGTAAAATTGATTACCTGTAATGACGCGATGAAGGCGCATATCCTTCAAGGGGCGCTGGAGAATGAGGGCATTGAATCTATTCTGCATAATGAGAACTTTTCTACTTTGTATAAAAGTTGCGTGAGCAGTATTGCGGGAGTGGATATTCTGGTGGCGGATGAAGATTATGAGAAAGCCGTTCAGGTGCTGAGGCAGAACCAAAAGGCTGGCCCGAAGAACTGACGCTCTGTCCTTATTGCGGTTCGTCCGATATTAAATTCGTATTGAGAAAAGGACACAAACTGCGTGCTGTTGGCGCAGCCTGTACTTTCCATGCTGGCAGCGGCGCCTCCGGGGACAATCATTGGGAATATACTTGCCAGCAGTGTCATCAGACTTTTGAGACACCTGTCGCCGAATTTCAACCTTCGGGAGAAGATGAAGAATGATTGGATCTAAACATATTATAAACACAATGAAAAAAGAAAAAACTTCTATTAATCGCTCTTTTTTGTTAGTTGGGGCAGCGTCTTCTTTTGCTGCCAAAGTAGATACGTTATTAGTGAAAAGTCCTTCCATGAACAAGGACATCAAGGTAGTAGTAGTCACTCCGGATGCGGCATTGGGAAAGAAAGCTACGGCGTGTCCTACTGTTTATCTCTTGCATGGTTTTGGCGGACATGCCAAGACGTGGATTGAGATTAAACCCAATCTGCCTCAGATCGCGGATGAGAAAGGAATCATATTTGTTTGCCCGGACGGAAGTACCAGCTGGTATTGGGACAGTCCGAAAGACCCGTCTTTCCGATATGAAACTTTTGTCTCATCGGAACTGGTGAAGTATATCGACGGACATTACAAGACAATCACCGACCGCAAGGGGCGTGCCATTACCGGTCTGAGTATGGGCGGACATGGTGGTCTGTGGACTGCTATCCGTCATAAAGATACCTTTGGCGCTTGTGGAAGTACAAGTGGGAGGTGTAGACATTCGTCCGTTCCCGAAGAATTGGGACATGGCAAAACGCCTGGGGGATTATGAATCTAACAAGGAAATATGGGATACGCATACTGTAATCAATCAGATTGATAAGATTCAGAACGGGGATTTGGCGATTATCTTTGATTGTGGCGAGGCTGACTTCTTCATTCAAGTGAATAAGGATTTGCACAACCGCTTATTGGAAAAGAAGATCGATCATGATTTTATCACCCGTCCCGGAGGACATACCGGAGAATACTGGAATAACGCTATCGATTACCAGATTTTGTTCTTTGATAAATTCTTCAAGAAATAAAACCGGAAAAGCTTGACTTTTGCATCCGGATGTCGTATCTTTGGAGACATAATCATATAGTAGATTGAAATTAAACTACGATAGAAGGAGGAAGTGAAAACTTTCTCCTTTTTTTGTGTACTACTTGGTGAGGAACTGTTCAGATCGGTGCTGGGAGTGGTTCAAGCTTGGTGCTTATTGAAATTTAGAAGGGATGTCGGGAAGAATTAGAAGGTATGTTAAGGCAAATTACATACTATGTTAAGTGTAATCAGATGCTTTGTTAGGTGAAAACGGAGGCTTTGTTTCGATAAACAGACTTTTATGTAGCGGAAAAGGTCAGTCGGAGTTAAGAATCTATAAATCTGCTCTTGACAAGAATCGGGTTATTCAATCGTAATTGAGATCGTGCGATTCAGATAAGATATACTTTTGCCATTACCATATTTAGTGCTGACCTTTAGACTGACAGGTTTCTTGTTTTTATCAAAGCTATAAGTATATTCGGTTCTTTCGGTGTATGTGTCACTGGTTTTCTCCGGATAAGAGGCGGTAGTAAGGTGTTGTGTCGGTTTGCCAAGCATGCCGGCAAACAAGGCTTCACGATGGAAGGAAAGGGGATAAGTATCCGCCACCAGCATACAGGGAAGACGATAATAATTGATATCTTCTCCGCTTCATAATTAGTCTGAAGCTTTCCGTAACCGGTGGATGATTCATAGGGCAGTGAAGGAGAGATGGTGGAAATTAAATCGCCCTTGTCATACTGTAGAGAAAGAGTGTGCGCGACAACTGCATCGCTGCTTCCTTCCGGGGCATAATCTTTTCATTCACTTGTGTCAGATAGCCGTCCGTATATAAAAAGGTATATTGTCTCTTCTGGTCGAGAGAAGCATATTCGCATTGCGTGGCGTATCCTTCTTCGTTTAGGTGTATTTACGCTCAGTCCCTATTTCGTCTGTGAAAGTAACACTGCTTCTGTTGTTTCCGTATTGGATGGTAAGCGAATGGCTGATGATCTCTGTCAAGTCCGCTATCGAAACTTCTTGCGTGTAGGTATAACCGGTCAGCCAGGCATCTTCGTAGCGAAACTCTTCTTCTTTAGTAACGTCAGATACTCCGATTCCATCGGACTTGCAAAATTCGGAGAACAGCATCTTGCTTATTTCCGGGTCAGGAACTTCTGTGCCTACTTTTTCTTCATCATCCGAACAACCGAACATTACTATCGCACACAACAGAAGTGCTATCTTTTTCATACTTGTTTATTTAATCCGTAACCCTCCGGCAAATCTTCTGCTGGCAGGACTGCTGACACTTTTTTCTATCTTAATACTCTTGGTACTTCGAGTTTCTTCTTCTTTGTCTTCGTCTTTCGGCGGATAGGTTCCCTCCAATGTCTGGATGGCTATGCTTAGCATTCTTTCTTTAGGATTGCCGAAAGGGAGGAACTGGCTGTAATCAGTAGTCCCGTTAATAGACGTTTCGCTTATTTTGAATTTATCGCTGGGAACAAGCACGAATGCGTCTTCGCCTGCATCATGGTCGGAGTTGTAAACGGTGCATACCACCGGATTGACAGACCAGCGGTAGGTTTCATTGATGAATTGCTCTGTAGCTACTGTTTGTCCCTTGCTTGCGCTACCCATGACAATAATGTTAGAGCCTGCTCCTCTTTGTATAGGCTGGTCAGTAGCATTTCTGCTGCTCCGGCTGTTGTTCCGCTGGTGATTGCTACCAAAGTGTTTTGATTCAGATTGACACCGGTCTTCAGCACCTCCTGATCGAAATTGATGGTCGCGTCTTTGTCCAAGTTCTTGTCGTTATATTCCAGATAAGCCATCGGAGTGCCCATTCTTGCATTTGGCACAAGGATGGTGGCAAGTAACTGAACACAGTCCAGCGATCCTCCTTCGTTATAGCGAAGGTCAAGGATAGTGGCTTGTACGTTGGCTTCCTGAAATATCGTTGAGACTTTACGTAATTCATTATTATACTTCTCCGGATCGTTATTGGTTCCGGCGGTGAAGCTGTTGTATCATCAGATAGCCGACTTTAGCACCATTGTCTAAAGTCAGAATTTTGTATTTATGTACCGGTTGGTCTTCTATAGACTGGGCGGCTCCCAAATCCAGCGTGACACCGTTCGGCACTACTTTATACACCATAACCGGTTCTTCCGGTACTTCTTCCCCTTCTTCGGGCTCTTCCTCGACTTCTTTCCATACCCCCATCGAAAGTTCTCTTGCTATTGTACCTTGCAGTAGTTGCGTTTCATACTTCTTGCTGATATAGGAAGTGTCTACTTTCATAATCCAGTCACCGCGTTGGAGCCCGGCTTTTCGGCGGGTGATTCGGGGATAACATAAGTAATCAAGGCATTGTATGCCGTATCGTTATCCTGACTCTTGACGAGCGAGTAGTCGAATCCATAGGTTGGCAACGGAGCTTCCAGGACAGAATCTACAAAAGAGTAGCTGTCTTTGTCCCATTTTGCTTTGGATAAGAAGGTGGCAGGGTCCTGAAACAGGTTTACTTCATCGTAGCCAGGCATATATTGATACCACAGATAATTCTGTTGCATGATATCATACATCCATGTATCCAGTTCAGTCAGGTGGGCATATTCCGGCCAGCGGTCCACACCACACGAAAAGAAGCCTGCTGACAGATACGACGATCAGGGCAGGTATAAGTAGTATTTTGCGTAAATTCGTCATCTTAAAAACTTTTCAGTGTGCAAATGTAGGAAATACTTTGCTTATCTACCACATTTATGGTATAAAAATGCCTTCAATATGTGATAGGTTGTTAGCAAATCCCCGCCTTTATCTTTGCAACATCGAAAATGATCAATAGGTATTCATATAAATAGAGAGAGAATAATTAGAATCCAAAGAGAGTGATATAGAGTAAATGATTTTTGGATGGACCGTAACCTGACTTTGATAAAGATTTAATGAAACAGATTTGCTGATGTGCTAATTTGTCGGTGATTAATACATTGGCATCTTAGCACAACTTTTGTTGTTTAACGAATAATTATGATGATGAATATAGCTGCATTATTGTCCGGAGGTGTCGATAGCTCTGTTGTCGTTCACCTTCTTTGTGAGCAAGGATACAAACCGACTCTTTTCTATATCAAAATAGGTATGGACGGGGCGGAGTATATGGATTGTTCAGCCGAAGAAGATATTGAAATGTCCACTGCCATTGCCCGTAAGTATGGTTTGTCCTTGGAAGTCGTGGATTTGCATAAGGAGTATTGGGAGAATGTGGCGCCTACGCGATTGATAAAATAAAGAAAGGACTGACACCGAATCCGGATGTGATGTGTAACAAACTCATAAAGTTTGGCTGTTTCGAACAGCAGGTCGGAAAGAATTTCGATTTTTACGGCGACAGGGCATTACGCCAGTACCATCCGGCAGGACGGCAAGACGTGGCTTGGAAGAGCCAAAGACCGTGTTAAAGACCAGACGGATTTCCTGGCCCAGATAGACTACCTGCAAGTTTCCAAACTGATGTTTCCTATCGGCGGACTGATGAAGCAGGAAGTACGCGAAATCGCAAGCAGGGCAGGATTGCCCAGTGCCCGAAGAAAGGATAGTCAGGAATTTGCTTTTTGGGAAAGATTAACTATAATGATTTCGTTCGTCGTTTCCTGGGAGAGCGGGAAGGGGCGATTATAGAACTGGAAACCGGAAAGAAAGTGGGCACGCATCGCGGCTACTGGTTCCATACGATCGGACAGCGGAAAGGACTTGGATTGAGTGGCGGTCCCTGGTTTGTGATCAAGAAGGATGTTGAGGAAAATATCATCTATGTCTCTCATGGATATGGAGTCGAAACGCAGTTTGGCAGTGAGTTTCGTATCAATGATTTCCACTTTATTACGGAGAATCCGTGGAAAGATGCCGGAAAGGAGATAGATATTACCTTCAAGATTCGTCACACTCCTGAATTTACGAAGGGAAAGCTGGTACAGGAAGAGGGCGGTCAGTTCCGTATCTTATCTTCTGAGAAGTTGCAGGGCATTGCTCCCGGTCAGTTCGGGGTGATTTATGATGAAGAAGCGGGGATATGTGTCGGAAGTGGTGAGATAACCCGATAGGCTGTTCCCTTTCAGAACTGAACCGGCTGTCAAATATAGTATTCCGCTAAATCCACAATCCCTGCACGCATCGCGTACTTGGTAGCTTCGTGCACATTGTTGACTCAACTTTCCGGAAGATATTCTTTCGGTGGCTGTTGATTGTATGAAAGCTGAGGTTCTTTTCTGCCGCTATTTCTTTTGTCGTCTTCCCCAGTGCAATTTCTTTGAGGATATTCTTTTCTGTCTGCGTTAGCAGATGATCATCCACCGTTGCAGGGGATGCGGCGGAAGAAGCCGTTCCCGAAAGCAGCAGATTGCTGACATGATTGCAGATATACCGTTGTTTGCGTGAAGCGCATTGCAGGGCGGACATGATTTCCTCTTTTGAGTTATCTTTCATCACTACTCCGAAAGCCATACTGCTGAAAATACCTGGCGGAGAAAATTAATACTTAACTCATCCGAGAACAGAATCCAGTCGACCTCTTTGAATCGCTCCTGCAGGACGACCAGTTCGTCCGCTCCGGCAAAATCGAATAAGGTATAATCCAGAATAACCACTGCTTGCGGATACAGGCGCAGCTGCTGAATCAGTTCGGCCTTGTTGTCAGCTTCTAAAAAGAACGGATACATCCTTTTGCCGGCTTAGCAGAAACATCATTCCTGCCTTGCTGATATCCTGATTATCTGCGATGATATATTCCCTCATAATGATCAATTAAAAAAACTCCGCTACAAATGTACGCATTTTGCGCGATTTGTAGCGGAGTTATTCTTATATTCTTCTGTTCGGATTACCAGGCACGTCCTTTGAAGATGTTTGACTGATCCAGTGGGACGATGTTACCGTTCAATGTCAGGTTGTTGTTATTGAAGTTCGGGCTGATAGATACCGAAGCATTGTTGTTACCGCTGCTCATATTAATAAATACCTGAGCTGAGATACCGATGCCCTGTACACTGAATGAACAGTTTACATTTCCTTTCTTATCGATATTCATCTTCATGTCCGAAGAGTTACCGTCTACAGTCACACCACCGATACCGTTAGGGGCCGGGATAAGGAGTGTTGAACGCTGTCTGTACAGTGGCTCTGTTTCCGTTCATCAGGACGAAGTTAGTGTTGGAAGTCACGAAGGAACTCATACCGTTACGGAAGATCACCTGATTGGCTTCCAGAACAAACTGTTTGTTCTTCAAAGCCTGTACAGCCTGCTGGTAGGCTGCCATGTCCTGTACCTGTTCTTCTGCGCGAAGTTTTGCTCTTTCTGCGTCTCTTTTGCTTTTCTGTCTGCGCGGCGGATGGCTGCGTTACTTTCCTGTGCATACATCATTGTGCTCGCACTTACTAAAACTAATGCTAATAATGCAATAAACTTTTCATAACTTTTTTTTTTGTTTAGGTTTAATACGTTGTTCGTTTATTGCAAAAACAAAGTGTATGCCAGATTGTTCACGGGCGTTTTACAATTTTATATCCGATAGCTGCGACAGCGATACTCATTAAAGGACTGATAATGTTGAAAAACAATAGGGGAGGTACACCAGCGTAGGGACGCTTCAGGATGGTAGCCTGAGTCATTCCGCAGGTATTCCATGGGATCAGTACGGATGTAACGGTTACTGAATCCTCGGTCGTCCGGCTCAGCAAACAACTTTCGTAACCTTTTTTAGCATAAATGTCGCGGAACATATTTCCGGTCAGAATGATACTGATGTATTGGTCGGCAGTTGCCAGATTGAGGAAAAGCCCCGAACAGACGGTAGCCGATACGACGCTGACCGTTTTCTTCATGAAACGTACGAAAGCGATGTGATGCTTCCCAGCATACCGCTCGCTGTCATTGCCCCGCCGAAACACATGGCGCAAAGTATCAGCCAAATGGTATTCATCATTCCCGACATACCACGGGTGGCAATTAAATCTGTCAAAACAGCATTGTCGGTCTGCAGGCTTGTCTTGCCGTAGATGGTCATCATCAGTCCTTTAAATAGGGAGTCGAAGTTGGAAACGGCAGCCCCCGAAATTTCCCGCAACAAATCCGGTTGGAAGATCAGAGCGAAAATGCCCGCCAATAGAGTGGACAGAAACAGGGTAATGATGGAAGGCACTTTCCGTGCAATCAATATGCCTGTTGCTATCGGTATAATCAGCAGCCAGGGGTGATATGGAACTTTTCATTCAGGGCAGCTGCCACTTCCGCGATGTGCTGGGTATTGCTGGCGTCATGAGACAGACCTGCTACCGTAAATATAATCAGTGTGATGATCAGTGAGGGCACCGTAGTAATCATCATGTAGCGGATATGGCGGAAGAGGGGAGTGTCTGTGACGGAGGCTGCCAATATGGTAGTTTCCGACAATGGAGATACCTTGTCGCCAAAATAGGCACCGGAGATAATCGCTCCAGCAATCCAACCTTCTTCAAATCCCTGTGCCTTACCGATCCCCATTAATGCGATACCGATAGTGGCAATCGTTGTCCATGAACTTCCGGTCATAACGGAGATCAATACGCAGATAATGCAGGTGGATGTCAGGAAGAAACTTGGGTGGATAATCTGCATCCCATAATAAATCAGCGTAGGCACTACACCGCTAATCATCCAGATACCGCTTAATGCGCCGATAATCAGTAAGATGATGATGGCTGTTGTCACTCCGGCTACGTTGTTTGTAATAGCCAGCTCGTAGTCTTTCCAATGGAATTTTGTAGAATGCCATGCCGATAAGGATACAGACTGCGGTGGTAGTAAGCAGCGATATCTGACTTCCGCCATTGAGGGCATCACTGCCAAATACACGAATGGTGGCGAATAGTAATATCACTAATACGACAATGGGCAATAGTGATATGAGGGGAGATGGAGCTTTCTTCATTCTAAATATAACGCTTTATTATTTAATCTGGTGGTTTAGGTTTCTTTATTATGTAACTGCCGGACCTTCAATGATGTCGGATGCTTTATTGATTTCAGGCATCGATTCCGGTAAATGTCTTTAGAGCATATCCTATCAGGAAGCTGATACCAGCCACGCTGAAACTGAGTACAGCCATTTCCGTAAACCGCTTTCGGAAAGCTTTCACCACGGGCTACGGAATAATAGTAGTTGAAAAGGGCAATGATGATAAGTGCCATGGTCAGCATCACTCCCAAAGCTACGATTACATTGCTGATCAGTATAAACGGGTAACCAGTGACACTACCGTGATCAGATAGGCGATTCCTGTATATACAGCAGCTTTTACCGGATGTTTCTTATCATCCCCTTCCGATTTGGTAGAAAGATATTCGGAAGATGCCATTGACAGTGCAGCGGCTATCCCTGTGATACTGCCGGTCAGTGCTATGTTTACTGTCACTCAAGGCAATGTGAAACCTGCCAGTGCACCTGTAAACTCAACCAGCGCATCATTAAGTCCTAGTACGACCGATCCCATATATTCCAGCCGTTCTTCATTGATAAGTGAAATCAACTTTGCTCGTGCACTTCTTCTTCATGTGCCAGCCGTTGTAGGTCCGGTATATGGGCATATTTATCATAATTATTATGGGCATTTTCCTCACTGGACTCCATTAATTTGATGGCGAATGTGATACCTAGTATGCGTGCCAGAAAGTAGAAACGGGCGATACGCTTATAGTCCGGACCGATTTCTTTTCCTGTATATTTTTGAGGATAGCGTAATGCGACTTTTCTTCTGCTGCTATCAGTCGGAGGTTTTGCGGTTATTCTCGTCTTTTTTCGATAGATGCGAGCCGTTCATATAAGATGCTTTCTGTTATCTCGTTTCGTTGGATGAATTCGGCAATATCCTGTTGGTTGGAATCATTTCTTTTATTTTTTTGGTCGCGCAAAGATACAATAAAAGACAGAATTTTTTTGCCTTGCCGGACAGCACAATAAAAATTATTATAAGTTTATATTTTCTTGGAATATAGAAATGCTTTCCTGTTAGTTGATTCGTCTTGCGCCTCAGCCACCAGTAACGGATGAAGAGTACCCGGTCAGGATCAGCGCAATGGATAATCCTGTGTAGAAGACAGAGATAAAACTTTCGGGGCAAAGGTGGAAGCTTCGGATCGTAATTCCGAGAGAAATCATGAATATCATGATTATCCAGCTTTTTACATCGAAGAAAGAGAAAGGACAGTTCTTCTGTTCCTTTTTTCTGTTCAATCCTTTGAGTATGCTTGTAATAGAGTCTTTTGAAAATCAGTACGAAGAACAGCAGAAAACGATAGTGGCTTCCCCTATCTTAAACATCCAGTCGTGTGAGTTGTTCATCCAGGTGACGATTCCTATCCGCAGGATGTTCGCCCGGCAATAATCCAGACGGTGCCGGCTATGATTAGTAAGATTTGTCTGTTAACTCCGTACTTCATAGTTTACTATTTTTTGTATTAAACGGTTTTACTCATCCATTTTGTTGACTCACTTCTTAAAGAAAATCGTAATTAATAGAGAAATACCGGTTAAAAGGACTCCGATACCGATAACGCCGTGCCAGCCATACAGTTGCCAGAAACTTCCGGCAAGGAATGTTCCTATGGAGCCACCGATGAAGTAGGTAGTCATGAAAATTGTATTGATACGGTTCGAAGCGCGGGGGATTCAGTTCGAAGATACTCGTCTGGTTACTGAGTTGGATGCATTGCATCCCTATATCAATCATGATAATGCCGGCGAATGATTCCGGCAAGGTATGTTTTCTCCGACGAAGAACAGTAACCAGGACAAAGAGAATCAATCCGCAACCGATGAAGTTGAAGCGGCGGACGCCTACCCGTTTTACATATCTTCCCACAAAGAAGCTGTTAATGCTCCGGCTACTCGCAAAGTCCCAGCATACCAATCACGTCGCTATTGGCGAAGAATGGAGCTTGCCCCATCTTGAAGGCAAGGCAGGACCACATGGCAAGAAGGGAACCGAAGTTTAACGCCGCACGAATGGAATAAATGCGCAGCTGCGGAAACTCTTTCACCAAAGCCAGCAGGGATTTCATCAGGTCGCCGTACTTTCCCCGGAAGTTGGTCTGAATGTTGGGAAGAACTTTCAGTACGACAACCGCACAGACAAACATCATACCTGCGGCGATGTAATACATTTCCCGCCACCCGAACAGTTCACCGACGAATCCGCTGACGACGCGTGAAGCAAGGATGCCGGTCAGCAAGCCCGATAGGACGATCCCGACATTCCTGCCTTTGTTTTCCGGACGGGAGAACTGGGCGGCTATGGGAATGAATATCTGCGGAATCATAGAGCAGGCTCCCGTGAAGGAACGAAGCAAGGAGTATCACATGGATATTATGCGCCAAAGCAATCGTCAGCAGGGAGAATATCAGGACGAAGAAGTTGGACAAGGATAATCTTCTTGCGCTGATACAAATCACCCAAGGGAGTGATAAACAAGAGTCCCGCTGCATAGCCTATCTGTGTGACCATGGCAATCAGGTTAGTACGGAATTCTGATATGCCAAGTTCATGGCGTATCATATTTAGCAGAGGTTGGACGTAATAGATATTGGCTACCGAAATACCCGCCACAATAGCAAGTGTCCAGAGGATAGATGCCGGCAGACCTCCGTTTTCTTTTAATGACTGTTTCATGCCGCAAAGATAATAAATAAGCTGTTTATTCGACGAAGAAAGTAGTAGAAACTGTATTGCCCTCATCGTCTACTGCCGTCAGCGAATGTTTACCGGGAGCGGGTTGCAGGGAGATCTTGTGGAAGTCCTGCGTCTGCGCTTGGTAAGTCTCGTCGAGGTGCCAGAAGATGGTAGCGTTAGGATTGCTATGAGCCAGTTCTACAGTCAGGAAACCTTTACTGCCATCCATTTGCTTGGGCAGTTTGATGCGTGCGTTCATCGGAGGATAGATAAATTGCATCGGCTGGAAAGTATCTTCTCCACAGCCGGGCTTTGAAAGGCGGCAGCGACTTATACTCCGGGTGATGTTGCTTGTAATACCATTCCCATACGGGTGGCAGTGTGAACCAGCTTTTCTGAAGCGTAGGCTCCGTGTTGGCACAGTTTTCATAAATACGCCGGCTTTCATCGGCTGATAAAGTGACGAGATGGTGATAGGGGCATGCCTCTGTCCGCAGTCCGGCGGGCAGAACTAGCAATGTATCGATATCTTCACAAAATCTTCCTTTCAGGTGCCCGACTGGTGGCATACCTCTTCTGCATCAATGAAAACTCCTGTCGGGCGTTCGAACCATGACGATGAAGGGAGATAATTGAATATGTCGAATAACACGGGACCTGCTGTTTGTGCGCCGATTAATCCGGGCTTTCCTTCTCCGGTTGCATTTCCTACCCATACGCCGACTGAATAACGTGGAGTTACACCTACTGCCCAGGCGTCACGGAAACCATAGCTTGTTCCGGTTTTCCATGCAACCGGTCTGCATGGAAGGGATAGCTTTCCAGTCAATTTCTTCGGGGCGGTTGACTTCTTTCAAAGCGTTGAATGTCTGCCACACGGCACCTTTATCCCAGATACTTTTTATGCTGTACGGCCCTGTTTTAGTATCTTCTTCTACTATCATTCTCGCTTGCTTCTTTGGAGGAAACGGGAGTTTCTGAATCTTCGAATGTCCGGTGACAAGGCTTCGCCCCATTTGCGCATAGGCGTTCGTCACGTCCCATAACGTAGCTTCCGCTCCTCCTAAAATCAATGATAACCCATAATGGGAGGATGGGCGACTGATCGTTTTGAATCCTATTTGTTGCAGGAAGTTGTGGAACTTGGGTACTCCGTATCTTTGCAGCATGGTTACTGCTGGGATATTCAATGAGCGTGCCAATGCTTCTGAAGCGGGTACGGCTCCTTCATATTGCATACTGAAGTTCTGTGGCGTAAATCCGTTGATATTGACAGGTACGTCCGGCAATAACATATCCGGCAGTAAACTTCCTTCCTGTAACATCGCGTAATATAAGAAAGGTTTCAATATACTGCCAGTGCTTCTGGGAGCCTGGATCACATCTACCTGATTTCCTCCTTGTTTCCGGTCGAAATGTACATTCCCGCAGTAAGCCACTACTTGATTGGAAGGAATGTCAATCACAAGAATAGCCAGGTTACGAATGTCACTCCGATTGAATTCATTGCTCCAGCGTTCGGCCAAATCCTCTATATGAGTCTGCATTCCTTTGTCGATAGTCGTGCGGGAATACCGGCCGTTTCTTTCCTGATAGAATCGGCTGACCAGATGCGGCGCTATTTGAGGTAAGGGATGAGGTTCGTCAGGCAGCGGTTCGCTGACAGCCAGTTCATAGGTCGATGAGTCGATAATCTCTTTATCAAGAAGCTGTTTCAGGAGACGGTTTCGTTTGGCAAGTAGTGTTTTTCGTCCTTTCGACAAATGAATGATGGCGGGGGCATTGGGCAGGACGGCGAGCATGGCGGATTCTGCCCATGATAAATCCTCGGCAGAGTGACCGAAATAACGCCAGGATGCTGCATCCAATCCTACTACATTTCCTCCGAAAGGTGCGTGTGATACATACATCGACAGGATTTCTTCTTTTGAAGCACGAAACTCCAACCGGGTGGCAAGAATCATTTCAATCACTTTCTCTCCGAAAGTTCGTGACTCATTGCGGGCCAGGCGGATCGTCTGCATTGTGAGGGTACTGCCTCCGCTGACGATACGTTTGTTTTTAGATTCTGATAAGTAGCTCTCCCTATGGATAACGGGTCTACTCCCCAATGATAATAGAAATTCTTGTCTTCGAAAGTAATGAGGCATTGCCTGATTTTCTCGGGTGTCGTCTTTCGTGGAGGAAATCTCCATTGACCGTCGGAAGCGATACGTGCTCCTAATAACTCTCCATTTCTGTCTGTCACAACGGTAGAGTAGGGAACATGAAACAGTTGCCGGGGAAGACAAAAGATATATCCTATCACCTAAAAGAGTAATAATGCCGAGCAATACTCTTTTAGTGACGGATAAATGTTTGAAGAAATTCAATATCTTGTCTCCCATGAACCGAGTTTGTTCCATGCACAGAATCTACATTAGCGGCTGACTGTGGTTCTTCCCGCTTTGCTTCGTGCCTGTACATTGACGTCATACATCGCTTCACACTGAACAGCCGGAAGGATAAAGTTACCCGCATAGGTAGCTTGCAGCCTGATTGTAAATATCTTCGTTTCGCCCCGGCGCAGATTGAAATAAGTCAATACACGATCGTCGCGGATATCCTGATAAGTATATTGGCCGCTCACATTACCGGACGAGTCGGTTGTCTCTTGTGGCTCTGCTTCGGGAGCCGTCATTCTCTCGTTATACACTTCCCAGCCGGACGGGATGATGTGAGTCAATGCCAAGTTGGTGTAATCGGTGGTCCCGCTTGTGTTGGATATCGAAGCAATAGCCGTGAAGTCCGTTCCCTGCCGGATATCGTTGACAGACATCGGTTTACCATCCATACTTGCATACCTGATATCCATACGAAGATTGTCGGAAATAGCCGGCAACGTATCATTCAACAACTGTGTACGTGTAATAAGGTCTACGCTTAGTGCTCCCTTGCCTTGATTCTTTACGGCAACCGTTCCTGATTTGGGAGAAGTGGAAATCTCTTTCTCGAAGACGGCTTTGGCCGATTTTACGGCAGGCTGTTGTTTGCCGTTCCATGTCCAGGTGAAGTCTAACGAGCCGGACAACTTCTCCGCCAGACGTCCCATTGCCATAAGGGCGAAAGCGGTGGACTGTGTGCTGAACCAGTTCTCTTGTGACAGATTCTTTGAAACGACTTTCGCTTGCTGTAAAGCATCCCGTTCCCGGTTCATCAGGATTAATGTTTCCAGAATCATTGCTTCATCCCGGTCGGACGAACCGTAAATCAGGTTCATGGAAGAATAAGGAATGACGGTTGTCTCTGCATTGTACACTAATTCTTCGGCAGGCTTCATCTTGCCCGTCAGTGCGTAGGCAGCTGCCAGTCTCCATTTAGCTTGGATGGAGAGTCCCGGCTGTTCCTTCATGCGGTTCATGGCTCCGTATTCCGGTGCACCGGCCAGTGCAAGGGTATAGAGGCGGAAGGCCTGCTGCAATTCTGACTGCCATAGTTGCCAGTTGTTTGCCTCTTGAGGCATACGCCAATTTTGTGCGGCAGCACGTTGGAAGCGTTTCCACTTGTTCAATACATTTTGCATGGACGGCATAGCCTTTCTCCTGCGCCAGTGTTAAGAACATTCCTGTGTAAGAACTGATCCATTCGTCAGCAACGGCATTTCCCGGCCAGTAGACAAATCCTCCGTTGGGGAGTTGGCGGGCGTAAATCTGACGGATCGCTTCTTGTACATTTGCTTTTATCTTCTCTGCTTCCCGGGTATCTATTGTTTTGAACTGAGCGATAAACAGGAGTGGCAGTGCTTTTGAAGTCAACTGTTCCGTGCAGTGGTGTTGATAGTTATATAAGAAGTCGAACCGACGGCTGATGTCTACTGATGGAATGCGCGATACTTCCAGTTTTATCTGGTTGTTTGCAGACAAACTTCCTAACTGATAGGATAATTCTTTGTTCTGTCCCGTTTCTATCCATTCGCTGCTGCGTAATGTAACTATCGGATTCGGATTCCGTACTTCTATTTCAATGGTTTCTTTGGTTTGTTGTCCGCCACCGCTTGCCGTCAGTTTGATGGTTGCCTTTCCGGTTTTGTTGCCGGTCTTTAATGTAAAGAACACAAGTTGGTCGCCGGGCCGGTTGAAGGTGAGCGACTGTTGATGGGAACCTTCTATCTGAACTCCGCCACCGGACGCCTGAAGCGATACGGTCACATTCTTCACTTGTTTTTCCATAGCGAAGACATTGACCGGAACAGTGATTTCTTCCTGAATACTAAGTACGCGCGGCAAAGTGGAGAGTAACATTAATGGTGTCCGTACATAGGCCGTCTTTTCTGCATTTCCATAAGCACCGTCCTGTCCTGCCACTACCATAGCGCGTACAGAACCTACGTACATCGGAAGTTTCAATGTATGTGTCTGCTGCCTGCCCTTTTCCAAATAGAATGGCCCTATAAACTTCACTACGGGTTTGAACCGGTTCGCTTTTGCGTCGGCCGGTTTGAGCGTTGCATCTCCACCAACGCTGAAAAGTGAACTGTAAGCTCCGGCAGAAGCTCCCAATACATTGTCGTACATATCCCAAGTGCGGATACCGAGTGCCTCGCGTGAATAGAATTCATTCCAGGGATCAGGTGTCTTGAAATTGGTTAGATCCAATAATCCGTCATCAACAATAGCTAATGTGTAAGTCATCGGCTTCCCACTTTTTTCGCTGACTGTGACGTTGAAGTCTGTCTCCGGTCGCAATACTTCCGGCATCTGTATCTGAGGTTGCAGAACAGTCTGGCGGTTGGTGACAAATACCGGAGCAATGCCATACATACGGATCGGTAAATCATTTATTGTCTGTGCATGAGGTTGTAGCAGACTGATATGCAGATATACGTTCGGAGCCATTTCGGAGTAATCTCAAATGTATATTTCGTGTCTCCCTCGTTGGTTACCTCTATCCATTCCCGGTGCAATACGGACGAACCGTTTTCTATGGATACCAACGCACGCCCTCCGGCAGCCGCAGGAATAATTGCCGTAGCTGTTTCTCCTATCTCGTAAGAGTCTTTATCCAGCGAGAAAGTAAGCATCTTGATACCGCTGGGATCGGTCTTGTTCGAACGTCCCCGTGATTCCGGCCAGTCTACATGATGGTTCCTCCGGTGGCGTGGCCACTATCTTTGTCTTTTACATATACGAGATAGCGTCCCCAAGACGGATAATCGACACGGAATTTAAATGTTGTTTTTTCCTCCGCTGGTCTGCAATTTACCACTGGCTACGGGGGTAATGGAACTATTGTTGATGTAAGTGCCGAAAGACTCGTCGCTGTTTTCCCACCACCAGCTCCAACTGATGCGGTATATCTTATATTCCAGGTTGGAACGGTTCACCGGCTGTCCTTGCGAATTAACGGTCACGACATCAAAGACGTGGTCTTTATCCGTTTCGATATATTTTCCTTTCGGTTGATTCAGATTGATTCCTACGTAAGATACAAATGGGGAGAACGGAATGCTTTTGTGTATAGATGCTGGCGTCTCCTCCCGGTTCGAATACCCGGGTGGTGAAGGTCGCATTCAGCATACCCGGTGCATTTGTTGCTGCCGGAACTTTCAACGTGACTCCTGCTTTTCCTTCCGCATTAAGTATGCCATCGAACACATCCGTTTTAATGGTTGTGAAATCCGTAGCAGGATCGTTGAATATATATTGTCCGTAGTTCTTGAATTGCGTGTTTACTTTGGACAAAGACATTTCCACTTTAGCTTTCAATTTGGAGGCAGTGGCTCCCGTCAGCCACGCAGAAGCGAGCGGAACAGTGACATTTTTGTCTGTTGATTGAAGAATCTTCGGTAGCGTCAGATTGATTTTCAGTCGGTTGGGCTTTATCGTTTCAATACGCAGGCCTTTGTGGAAAGTAGTTCCTCCTACCTTTATATATGCATTCCAAAGACCGGTCGGGTCACCGGCTTGCGTAGGAACATCAAACGTGTAGAATCCGTTCATACCTTGTGTAGAAATCATTTTGGTATAGAACTGCCCTTTCGGATTATAGATTTCGAGTGCTACGGGATGTTTGTCCGGTATCCTCTTTTCCCGGTCTTCCAGTATGAAGGAGATGTGTAGTGTATCTCCCGGTCGCCATACGCCTCTTTCACCATAGATGAATCCTTTCAGTCCTTTCTGAATCTCTTTTCCTCCTACATCGAACCGGCTGACAGACTGTTCTTCACCGTCTACTACGCGAACATAAGCCTTTTGTTTCTCCGCTTCTGCCACAACGATGAAGGGTGTTCCTTTTGAGCTGATTTCAACAAAACCCTCTCCATTCGTTTCCCCTTTTCCTATGGGTTGCAATTGGAAGTTGTAAACCGTTACCTGTGCTTTTCCTACCGGATTTGTATCCAATATGTTACTTACGGCAATCCATAGTTTATTCAGAGAATTACGTTTCACGATCATTCCCAGATTAGAGGCAAAAACGTTGCAGGCGGCAGCCGATCCGAATTCATATAATAGGAAGGGTGACAGGGATTATCCCGTTCTTTCCATCGGTATACACTCCAGTCCATTGTTCCGCCGTTATAGTAATAATAGGCTTCGGGCGTATCCCAAACCGCTTCATCCGCTTCGGACAAGGCACTTCCGCTTACTTTCATCAAACCGTCCGGCGTATTATTGTCAGCGAACTTAATATCCTGATTGTCGACTCCGCCGCATGGATAAGCGGAGTATTCCTGGCGGAAAGAGAGTATCACCCGGTAAATGGCTCCCGGTTCCTGACGAATCAATCCGGCAAGGTCTATCGAATAGTTTTCCCAGTTATGAATATCTTTTGAGGTATCTTTGCCCAGCCATAATGTTTTCTTGTATACCAACCGTCCCGAACGGCGTAATTCATTAGCAGAAGCTAGCGAATTGGTTTGCATAAACATCAGCACATTATTTTCAAAGATACGAATCACGCTTAAGTCCACAGCATACAGGTTTACAGCCCGGAATGGGATAATCAGGCTTTTTGAATCGGGCAGGATAGCGGCGGTTGTCAACATCTCTACCTGCGGTTTCAGATTTATTTCGCTGAATGAGATCGAATGTGAAGTTCCCAACGTTTTGCCCTGACTACTTTTTTACTCCTTCATGGATGTTGAGCGTCAATTTGCTTAGCTGGTTTGCTTCGAAGTAGATGAATAGCCTGTTTTCTTTGATCTGGAAAACGGAAGAAGAAAGCTCCGGAATCTCAATCAACCCTTTCAGGTCCTGTGTATCGGATAAAGGGGCGGAGAACACAACCTCAATTCCATTTTCCGGTTCGTCGATGCGTGTGGCGGACAGAAAGCGGAAACTATCTTTCGCTGGAATCAGAACCTCTTCACTTTGAGTTTGATCGATACGTGCGGGACTGCCATTGGCAGTGATGGTCAGTTGGTAATCCTCCGTATCTCTTGGAACCTGGTTGATACAGAATTGGTATCGGGTAAGATTATCTGTTGGTATAATTTCTACCGGATAGCTTTTGTTATTCCCGTCCTTGACGGTCAATATCTTTTCCACCTCTTCCTTTTTTACGATGTCGCTGAAACATATTTCCCCCTTGATATTTATTTCATCCGGTTGGGCATCTGTGATAGGTAGTGGTTCTATGGAAAGTGTGAAATTGCGTTCCTGTACCCGGAAGGAGAAGTTGAACTCCTTTAATTTCTTGTCCACTTCGACGAATTTGCCAAGTTGGAACGTACACTCATAAAGTGATCCCGGCTTCAGTGTACCTTCTTCGGGTACAAATTCAATGGTATTATTACTCACCCAATATGCCTTCCCTTTCAGTGAAGGTGAAAAAACTAAACGGATTTTCCTTTAACTCATTATTTAAGTCTACCATTGGTTGCTCGTGTGTCAGTTTAATACGTATGGTAGAGTTCTGTGAAATAACTCCTCCCGTATAGGCATTTATATACGGAGCATATTCGGCAGAAGGAATGATGTCTTTTTGCGTGCGTGTGCATGATGAAAAACTCACGATCATCAAAAGTAGAAAGAATAGTCCGGTAGCACTACTGCTACATTTAGTTTTCATTTGTCCCATAGCGAAGAGGTTTTATAATTCAACAAACAAATATACTGTTTTTATGATAGATTCTTCTCAATTCTACTTATTTTTGTGAACTCTAATAAGATAGTTTATGGGAAAGAAGAAAGAATATAAAGAAGCCAATCGGCGATTCCTGAAAAACCTGTCTTTTCAGGAAGGTGTTTTTGCATTGCCGTGTGGCATCTATTATAAAATACTGGAGACCGGTGAAGGTACGGTTTCTCCGGGTGCACGGAGCATTGTAACCGTGCATTACAAAGGAAGTCTGATTGACGGTCGGGAGTTTGATAATTCTTATGAACGCAGTTGTCCCGATGCTTTACGTCTCAGTGACGTAATAGAAGGCTGGCAGGTGGCGCTTCAGAAAATGCACGTTGGGGATAAATGGATAATTTATATCCCTTATACAATGGGATACGGCAATAAATCAGTTGATTCTATTCCTGCTTACTCAACATTGGTGTTTGAGGTAGAACTGTTGGGAGTTGCTTAGAAACAAGAAAGCAACCCTTCAGATTGCTTTCTCTCTCTCTTGGTAAACAGCCACTTGGAATAAAGTGGACAAACAGGTAAGATAATAATATTAGCTTTTCATTTTTATACTAAATTAAATATTAAAACGCGGAAATACGGATATAAAAGTTCCTTACCGGAACAAATCCGTATCTCCGTGTACCCATGTTTAATAATAATTATTTATGAAGTTTGATGTTTCGGACATCTCCTTCTTTAAAATCAAAATGCTTCAGTTTCATACCTTTCCGGCTACCTACCGTAAGCGACTTCAACGAGAGGGTGCCATTAATCACTTCTATGGTAACATCATCTTCTGTTACTTGAACCGTACCCCATGAATAGCCGTTGCTCCAGAAATAGTTGCCTGGACGGTCTGTTATCTTCATGCTTTTATCAACACCCGAATATTGGAACTCGCTCAAAGCTATGATAGCAGACCAGCTTGCCATGGAGCGAGCGTAATGGTGTCCGCATTCCGATTCACTGAAAGGATTACGTTTTGCACCATCATGACGGCGCCGGATGGCATTGATACAAGTAAGAGCATCTTCTTCCATGCCTTCATAAAGCATTCCAACGGCAGCACAATATTCAAATCCTGTCATGACTTCGGAAAAGTATGGGAATGGAACTTCCAAACGTCCTTTAGGCCACGAAGCCATCAGAAGTCCTGCTTCCTCACCCATTACGTAAGAACGCATATTGTTAAAATGACGGCTGAAGTCTTCCACGAAGTTATATTTCATGATACTCTTCATAGTTGTTTGTATATTCTTCTTATCACCCAGATAACCTAATCCGCACAAGTGAGCCATATATTGTCCAACAAGCTGGTCGACAAGACAACCTTGTCCTAACTGGAATCCCGGAATCTTAACATCAGGGTCGTTCATGTCAAGAAATTCAAATGTCTTCGGATCTGTAATCTTATGTTCATAGTACTCTCCGTTGAACAGATTTTCGTCCATCCATTCGCTTCCTTTCTCAAACAGTGTACGGCATTTCTTCGCAAAGCTTTTTATCTTTCATTGCTATTGACATCTTTTCGGCAGCCTTTAAAGCTCCCATATACCAAAAGCCCATTTGAGGATTAGGTCCAAAGTAGTTTACATCCATGGTATTATGTTGCGAACCTTCCATTACTCCATCCTCATTACCATCAGCCTATTTCTATCCAAGCGTATGAAAGGACTTTCTTCACCTGTTCCCAGTTATTTTTCAGAAAATCATTATCTCCGGAGAGTTGCCATTCGCGATATATTTTCATTATACATCCCATTTGCCCGTCTGCAGCCGGATTGTTCCCTTTGCTTGCTTCAGAAAGTGGGAGAGATGCCCTGAAATTCATCAAACCGTTTTCCTTTGTGGCATAGTTGAACTCTACGTCACGCATGGTTTTTGCCAGTTCCCCGAAAAGATAAGGAGTGGCAGTTTCGTAGTTCCATACATGGGTACAAGAACCTTCACACGAACCGAAACGGTCCATCACACCTTCCCATCCCATCATGTGACCGCTTGGCAAACGAAATACTGTTTGAGAGCGCAATGTGGCTAGATTGAACAAAGCCGCTTCTTTCACCACCTCCGGATAAGAAGTGCCGAGCAGTGCATTAATGAACGACAATGTCTTATTTTCTAATCCGGGTATTTGTGGGATGATAGTTTCCGCTGCTTTCCAAGCATCAGGATATTGATTGCTATAATAGTTGCCTACTACAACAGAAGACCAAGCTTTCCTGTTCGGGAAACTCCATGTGATATAAAATGTAAATGTTTCAGTACTTTGTGGAGCTATTGTCTTATTTACAGACAATGAGGCCATAGGATCTTCATCTTCCTGCTTACTTCGTTCGGTCAGCATACCATCCGCACTAAAATCATCCCAAAAGTTGAGAATGCTATTGTTCCAGTTATCGGCTTTTGACGAAGTACGGTAAGTCACGCCATTAACTGCCTGAGTGGTAAGCGCAACAGTTCCCCATGCCGAATCATCCTTATCTACACCATCCGAATAAAGGTATATTCCTTTTATATTGTTGCTTTCAACATACTTGTTCTTGTTGTTCTTTGCTCCTGTAGGAATGTAATCACCTTTCCAGTCTGTACGGAATTTACTTCCGTCCTTACCTATAAAGTTGCGTATCGAACCACAGATTGATACATTCATCGGTTGGTCGGTAGTGTTTGTAACTTCATACGAGAGTACGGCCACAGGTAATCCGCTGGCATCGGCATCGCCAGGAATAAACGGGTTAAAACCCTTTACCTTGACTTTTACAGGCAGATTGCTGTCCGATAAAGAAACTTGTCCGAAAGGGTATGCCGCCTCGAATGAAGCTTGTTCAAAACGCGGAAGACCATGATGATTGACAGGACGTCCTTCATAATGCAAATATTCATGCGAATATAAAGGTCCTGCCAGCAATGTGGTAGTCGCTTTCTGGTTTTGCGGTTTGGCATAGATTGCAAAGAAAGGGGCATTGTTCCCTGTGGTTACTGTGCTGTATTTCTTTGCCGGGACATTCATTATTTCCCAGTCGCGTAGTTCTCCACGCCCTCCGAGCGATACTGTACCAGTTCCGATACCTCCTAAAGGTAACGCAATTTGGTAAAGATGTTCCTTGTCATATTTCTTTAATGCAGGCCATTGTTGCGGCTTCCATTCTTGAGCCTGGACCGTAATAATACCGGAAAGCAATGCTCCGATTGCAATTAAATAGAGTTTATTCATATCGTAAATATAGTTTTATGTGAGTTCACGATTAGATCAACCGTATCAAAATTCCAATATCCTCTTATTAGAATTTAATGGTAATATTTTTTTATTTCCCAAATGGGTTTGTACGGTAAAGATAACTAATTTAGTGATTATAACAAATTTTGTTATAGTTACCATAGGCTTTTACTTCTACCTTCGCCCTAAACTCCTGTAAATGATCAATAAGGATGGAATGTTGTTATTGTCGGATTCAAATAGATTGGCAATATTTGCATAAACTCATAATTATATGAATAAGGAGGGGTGGCTAAAAGTCGGGGTGGTAGGTGTGCCTATCTGTGCATATATTATGCTTGTGCATTTACCTACCACCTCCCCTACGGGTACTCCTCCTTCCCGAAGGAGGAGAATAGAGATACCACCGACTTGTAAATTACCACTAAATTTGAAGAAGAACCTTCTTGCTTTGCTTTTTCTTCTGGTATAGAGAATAAAAATCCCCATAACCTTATCAGTTACAGGGATTTAATATGTTGTAATTGTTATAATTACTTGCTCAAAGCCTGAGCTACGTCAACAGCACAAGCTACTGTACAACCTACCATCGGGTTGTTACCAATTCCCAGGAATCCCATCATTTCTACGTGAGCGGGAACTGATGAAGAACCAGCGAACTGAGCGTCAGAGTGCATACGGCCCATTGTGTCTGTCATACATAAACTCGTGACGGTTTAGGAATATACAATATATTGTAATTTGCTATTATATAATATGTTATGCTCTTATTTTTATTAACTAGATGTATATTGGTGACGGTAATTTATTTGTTCCGTCACTGTGACGTCACAAATAATAGAGTATGATAAATAAGAGTAATTATACATTGTCATTTACTGTTAGAGCAAGTAAAATGAATAAAGCAGGCAAAGCACCTATTGAGGTATTAATATCTGTGGGGGAAGAACGTACTGTATTTTCTACAGGTAAGTTAGTGACATTAGAAAGTTGGAATAAAGATAAGCAGTGCGTACGTGGTACAAATTCAGAAGCCACGGCTTTAAATGAATTTCTTAAAATTTAAGAGTACGGATTTATGAAGAGGAAATAAAATTGGTAAAGCATGGTTTTGCTGTAACCGCTGTATTACTTCGTGATGCACTATTAAATAAGGTGGAATTAATAAAAAGAAGAAACTATACTTAGTGTTTATAGAAAGCATAATGAGATACAGTACAAACAGATTGGTTGTGGAGTCTCTAAAGGGACATACGCTTAATTCAAAACATGGATTGTCACTCTTAGAGAATTTTATTCAATTTAAGTATCATCGGGATGATATGTTTCTAAGAGAATTGAACCGTGATTTTATAGAGGAATTTCGTATATGGCTATTATCAGAACATGGGCTGTCTCATAATGGAGCGGTGAAGTATTTAGCATTATTAAAGAAAGTGGTAAATCGTGCAGTTGCTAATAATAAGATAGCATTTAGTCCTTTTGCAGCGTACAAATTAGAGAGACAAGAGGTGTCTCCCGATTTTCTGAATGAAGATGAATTGCGTAGAATTATAAACTTCAATTCTCCTTTACCAAGACTTGAAAGGACTAGAGACATGTTTTTATTCGCTTGCTATACAGGTTTGTCCTATGTTGATGTGAAGACTTTGCGAGCTGAACATTTGGAACGTGATAATGAAGGAAGAATATGGATTAAGAAGAAAAGGATTAAGACGGTGTACTTGCTCGTATTCCATTATTGCCAAGTGCTAAGATGTTAATTGATAAGTATTCTGGTGGAGATACTTTAATACCTATATATTCAGCTAAAGATATAAATCTTTATTTGAAAGATATAGCTATTTTGTGTCATATTGATAAACGAATAACCTATCATACAGCCCGCCATACTTTTGCGAGTACTGTTACTTTGGCAAATAATATATCATTAATTGCGGTATCCAAGATGTTGGGACATTCTAATACACGAATGACTGAACACTATGCTAGATTGGTTGATAAGTGTATAGGCGAAGAAATGGATAAACTAATGGATACATTTAATTGTGAAGAATAGAATCTTCTTTTTAAAATAAAATGTCGCTTTGTTTTTATGGTGAAGCGACATTTTTTTATCTTTACAGCATAATTATTACGATATGCCAATTCAGAAATTCACACTTTACCGGTATGTGAAAGAGGAATACGAACTTTTAGAGTATGTTTCTCTACTTGCACAGATATATACACCGGATTTTGATTTTGACGAGGAAAGTCAACAAACGTATGAACTTCCTTCGTCTGCACCAGAGATATTTAAGGTACGATATAACAACGGACTTCTCAAAATTCCATTTACTTATTCATCTTATGTAAAGAATAGCAAGATTGTTTCTTTGTTACATCAACTACAACTCGATTGCGATAAATTTTGGTATCTACTTTATTTGTGCATGATTATTGTCGCGGTCAGTTTGCCAATGGGTGGGAGTGTTCATTAAGTCCATTAGAAGAACTGCAAATCTTTTCTGATTCAATCCTTTGAAGTTTATAGTAAAGAGACACCAATGGACACTGTATTTGATGCGCCCGTTGAACTGACATTGAAGATAGGGGGAAGAAGGTGATAACGATGCAAAAATAACCGTACTATTTCATACTTAGCGTCATTGTGCCATGAACAGCTTGATACTGTTGAATATAATAGTCAACTGACAACTAGTCATGTTTTTTAAGTAAAATGTCAGTTTTTCTTCTGCCATTGTGGCATATTGCTTTGCTAATATGATAATTCGCTTTCTTGATTCCCAGAAAAATATAGTGGCAAAAAGAGGGAAAAAGACCAAAGGAATATCAGATAAAGAGAAGCGATTAATATCTAATCTTATATATTATACCGGAATACTCGTAAATAAAAGTCTATTAGATAGTTGTGATTATATAAAAAGTCATTTGAGGCGATATAAAGATACTCCAATAAATACATTTAATAGCATTTATATGTGATATAGTATTCATTTTATTTTAGACCGATGAAAGGGAACAGGAAATCGTATTTTTCTTGTTCCCTTTTTTTTGGCATGAGCATATCCTTTGCAGCTTTATCGGTGTAAGCGCAAAACTGATGTGCACTAAGTGATGCCTTGCCTGAATGCCTGAACAGAAGGCTAAATAAAAAAAAGTGATAATGGAAAATTTAAAATTATTGTTTATAGAAGGAAATCGCCAGAATATTGATAAAGAGAATATTAAGGCTTGCTACAACAAAATCAAAAGTCTTGGCTTCATTAAAACAATGCCTATCGAATATATCCCAATGGATGAAGCCATTGGAAAGATTGGCGGAAGAAAACTATTCAAAGTAACAGTTGAACGTAATATTGGCAATGGAGAAGCTATTATCAGCAACTTCAAAATTCATCAGGAAGTAGTTGCTTCAGAAGACTATTCTAATTATGACGGGTATGCGAAGATGGGCAGCATAGAAGTTTGGCTCTCAATTTTCGGAATTGAGTGAAATAGAACCGACTTATACGGAGGTGCACATTCCAGAAGGTATGGATGTACTTAGTTACATTGCATTGCGTAATAATGGTAAGGTTTGGGACAACGCTGATTTTTATAATTCTGGAATCTCGACTAATGATAAAGAAATGGACTACATTCTTTCATTGTGCAAAGAATATAAGGCTGCTTTTATCTTTGCACTATATACTTTTTGGTACGGCTAACCTGACTTCCAATCAAATAAAAGCGATACAGCTGGGCTACAAGAAACCGTCTGATTTTGGCAGACTACAACTGAATAAATCTACTCATGAGATTGGCGACAAGATTCTAAAAGCCTTGAAAGATAATGAATTTCTTTCAGTAGATAGATTTACAGGACGGTTTGCAAACGGATTGAAACAGTATTATAAAGAAGTAAAAAGATGAGAAGAAGGTTATTGATACCATAAATCTGATTGATAAGGAAACATGGAATAGACATTTTATCCCAAACAATGGGCAATCTATGGAAGCCAAATCCTACGTTGAAGCATTTAATGTTTTATATGCTGAATACGAGGGAAGAGAAGCTCAAAAAACGGAATAATGTATTTATAAGGTGAGAATATCAGAGCAGGTAGATTTTGGGAGAGTGGTTATATACAAGCTGATTTTTCCAATCTTCTACCTACTCTAAAAAACGAATTAAAAATATTTGTTCTAATAAAGTAAACTATGAAGATAAAAGAAGCTATTATTAAAAAAGGAGAATGGTTATTGGATGCACTAAAACGCATTGGTTATGACATGATACCGACAAATACCATTTTGGACAAGACTTTAACAGGATTAGGTGCTACACACAGCGAGATACATTCAGAGCGCAACTCCATAATCATTGAACCTAATGTTCCTGTAATACTTGGCAAGTTGAATAACAATGATAATTTGGAAGCTGTTTATGAGAAGTGTACTCCTTATGTTATTAAGAAATACCTGCAAATGGATATTTCATTCAAGAAGATTCTTACCACTCCAGAAAGTTTTAAAAAGATTAGGGAAGCAGCACAGTCTTTAGGAATAGACATCTATAAACAATACTTTTTTGCTTGTTTGACGAATGTGAGAAGATTACGCAGGATATTGATTACAGAAGAAAGATTACCCAACCTATTTACGATTTTTTCTTATTTGAGAATAAAGCATTTGTTTCTGCAACACCTTTACCTATTTCACACAAGGAGTTTGAAAAACAGAACTTTCAGAAAATAAAGATTATGCCACAATATGATTATAAGAAAGATTTAGACCTTATTGTTACCAATAGCTATTATAAAAGACTAAGAAAAAGTTCTTGAGGGAATGAAGGACAGCAAGTATATTTGCATTTTCTTCAATGTCACAGATGGTATCAATGAAATCATAGAAAATACAGGAATAACTGATTATAAGATATTTTGCTCACAAAAGAGTATTGATAAGTTATTTAAAAAGAGGAATAGACAAGGCATATCCACATATAGATTATCCCTTAGCTAAATACAATTTCTTTACTTGCCGTTTTTATTCTGGATTAGACATTGTACTTAGAAAACATAAGCCTGATATAATACTTCTGACTGATTTTCATAGCGCAAATTGGACAATGATTGACCCTATGACAGAAGCCATTCAAATACAAGGCAGGTTTAGAAAGACAGTCATGAATGACATAACATACAATTCCTTAACTCATATCTCAACTATCAATCCAAGTATGAGAATCAGGGGTAATGAGGAATTGGACATAAGGATTCGTCAGTTTATAGATAACTATAACAGTCTTCAAGATAAGCATGATAAGGAAACAGACAAAATCAAACAAGAAGCCATATTTGATGATATGCAAAGATTAAAATACTATGAACTTATAGATGAACGGGGAGAAATAAATTCATTCTCAATAGACAACCTTTATAATGAAGAACGGTTAAATCTTATTACACGTCTGCCAATGCTTTATATCAAGCCTATATAAATACAGGATTCTTTAATGTAACTCTACATGATGTAACAGAATGTGTTGGCGATGATGATATTAGAAAACTCAACAACACCAAGCAAATCATAGAAAAACGAAAAATATTAGTGCATCTCTTGTACAGGATATATAATGATTTTGAACAAGGCAAAATTAGTTTTGAAGAAAGGAATGGTTTTATCAATTTGTTGAGAGAACAAGCAGAGGCACAATTTATAATCAATGCTTACATGAAAATAGGAAAGGCTGGAATTGAGAATGCTAAGTATCAAAAAGGTTTAATTGATAAAGCCATGAAGCAATATGATAAGGAACAAGTCAAAAACACTTCGATTCTCTCAGAAGTACTGAAAGATATAAAAGAAGAATTTGAACTGGGCGTTTATATAGGAAAGAATGAGATTAAAAACAGAATACAACAGGTATACAACGAACATTCGATAGGTTATAAAGCAACACAAGATACTATTAAAGATTACTATTATCTGAAAGAAAGCAACTCAAAAGGGAGTCGCTTCGTTTAAACTTGAAGTATTCAAATTTGAATAAGAATTTTTACATATAGTATATAATTAAAAATATTGAGTATTTTCCCGCTTTTTGTTGATGATTTATACAAAAATAGCCGCAAGCGAGTACACTTACAAATGTGCTCAACTGCGGCTTTTTTTTGTGTTGATATTATTTCTTCTTGTAAGAGGGTGGCAGTTTTATTTTTGCCAGTCGCTCGTATAGTTTCTGCATACTTCTTTTTTAAATAATCTCTGTCTATTTTGATTGTTACCTTGCGATTAACAATGTGCTCTGTTATTTCATCCGTAAGGGTGGTACTTGTGTCAGGTGCTATTGGGATTCTTGTCTCAATCATGGGATTTTAAATAAAATGTTTTTCTAATGTGGTTAATCTGTATTCTCCGTTTTTGATAGCCTTGTGTTTGTAACCATACACCGATATGGACTTTATTATCTCTGATTCCGTGTTTCAAGGCTAATTCACGTAATTCTTGATAGGTATATACTTCTGACATGGTAGGTAATAAGAAGAAATTTTCATAACCACAAGCAGTGGGGCAGACGTCAAATTGCCCTACTTTTTTTATGGTTATGCTACAAAAATGAAAAAGGTCGTCTAATACTAGTATATAGGCGACTGCAATTTAATCTATTAAACATGACTTTATCTATGGGAGATTGTGAAAAAGGTAAATTACCGTATTGGTAGTAATTGGGAAATGGAGATAAAAAGCCCTCAATGCAATACGGTAATCCTTCCTTCATGGGATACACAAATTTACGAATAATTGGGAAGCTAAAAAATGAATGATACTCATTCTACAAACATTGGTTGTATGGTTATGCCACATTCTGTAATGGTCTAAAGTAGTTCCATTTATGGAGAGTAGAAAGATGTGCGTGCAATAAAGTACAGGTACTTATATATAATCCCCCTACCTATAAAAATAGGAGCTCAAATATATATTAGCTTATTTCTCCTATGATTTACTGAATTGAAAGTTACATGAGCACATGAACAGTAGTTCTAACGTCCCCCTAGGGTAGTTGGATAGAAAAATATATTTCAATCCACGTAATCAATTTATAAATCATTTAAAATTTTATTCGTTATGAGAAATTTACAAATTATTGGCAATGTGCCACAGGTTAGAAAAGGAAAACAACTTTGGTGAGTATGCAGAAGAAGCGGTAATAATTGAAGAACAACCAAAAAGTTAAAAAGAAACGATCCTCATTTCATTGAAGCTAATACACTGAAGGTAAGTTTGCAACATTTGAAATGATTGTATTATACCCGTATTCGCCAAAGGACAACGAAGCTACAATTATCACCCTGTATTTATTGATACTGTTTATGACGCAACAAATACATTTTTTCAGTGGTGAACAAATTGAATAAGCCCGATATTCGTGTTTAAGTCACATTATCAAAGGGAAGAATACCCGAAGCGATACATAAGCCCGCCAATCAGTTCTAGAAAGTGACAAGACTATCTACTACGAAAGGTGCGCTTTTTGTTATTCAGAATTCCTACGATTTATGAGACAGTGAACGGAAACAGGCTAACCCTTACTATTGGTGGTGTAAGAGCTTATAACCATACCAATCTTTATTCAAAAAAGGTGCGGAACGCTTTAAAGTGTTTATTGGCTTTACTTGTAAGGTTTGCACAAATTTATGTGTATCAACAGACGGTTATCTTAGTTGCTTGGAAGTTACTAATACAAAGGGATTTATATCGGGCTGTATTGGAAATGTTCAAGTTATCAACCTGCCAAACACATACATTTGATGCAGTCTTTGGCAATACCATGTATGACAGAGCATCAGTTCTGCCAACTACTTGGAAGAATGAGACTTTATCAGTCATTACCGCAAGGCTATCAAAAGATATACCTAAAATGCTTATTACTGATTCACAAATAAATACAGTTGCAAAAAGCGTATATCAATGACGAGAACTTTGGCAGCTTGGGGAATGATATTAGTATGTGGAAATTGTATAATCTATTGACAGGAGCAAATAAGAGCAGTTGGATAGAGCGGTAAATGCAACCGAAATAGCAACGGAATAAATGCCGCTTTGCATGGAGACACTAAATATAAGTGGTTTATTGATTGATTAAACAGGGGATATTCAGAAATGAGTATTCTCCTATTTTATTAACTACGTAAAACAAAGAATCATGTTCTATTATAAGATACTTGTTTGGCTCTTTTGGGTGGTATTGTCTTTTATAACAGGTTGTGTTCCGTTAATCTTGCTTATTCTTTTAGTTGGCTTATGGGATATTGAAGAAGCGAATAATCGTCATTAACTACTTATTGTGTTCAAAATAGAAATGTGTTCAAATAAATCTGCAAAGGTGGTTTGAAACATTCTTTTCATGTTATCAATTTAATCAAAGAATAAAATGAAAACAGCCGTAATATATGCCCGTGTTTCGTCAAGTAATGACAGACAGGACACGAGCAGACAAATAGAGGATTTAAAGAAATATGCTATCTCACAGGATATAGAAATAGTAAACATATTCCAGGAGCATATTTCAGGTGCAAAGAGAATTGAGGAAAGACAAATTTTAGGAGAATGTTTGGAATACTGTAAACGTGAATCTGTGAATATCCTACTTTTGTCAGAATTGTCAAGATTAGAAGAAGTACATTACAAGTTCTTCGCTCTTTTGGATATATTGCATGAATCGAAAGTATCGGTTTACATACAGAACTTGGGCTTATATACTTTTGCAACCAAATGGGGAAGTTAACCCAATAGCGTCTATCATGGTGACAGTACTTGCAGAAATGGCAAATATCGAAAGAAGTAATATTCAATACCGTTTGAATAGTGGTAGGGCAAATTATATTGCCAAAGGTGGTAAACTTGGTAGAAAGACAGGTTCAAACAAAACGGATGATAAGAAGAAGGAAGAATACAAAGAAGTCATTGCTTTACTAAGAAAAGGCTATTCAATCAGAAATATAGCTAAGCTACAAAGTATTGGTATTTCCACCGTTCAACGGATAAAAAATCAGTTTATAAAGCCATAGGTATAAATTATCAGTTGGGTAGAAAATTTTAAAATTTTGCTCTTGTATAGGCAATCACAAATTTTCTACCTACTTGGATTTACTAAGAAGAGACAGCTATCAACTTTTAATAAACAATAGTTCTTGCCATTATAAACACTTTTCGTAACTTTGCAGCAATTTCAGATACCTAATGTGTTAGGGGCTGAAAGGACTTATTAGTTAACGAAGAGCGTTTGATATATTACCTTGTTCAGAAAATCGCCAATTTAATGAACAACTCAAGGTGATAAGCAAGAACGCTCACGTCAATGTTATATACCTATCTTGTTAAGATAGTCTATATATCGTTTGGCGTGGGCTTGTTTATCATTGAGTTGTGGGTGTTTGGCGATACTCTGAAACTGTGATATTCAAGTTCCCACGCTTTTCTCATTGTATAATACTATCCAAAGGGAACAGGGTAGATAAAACGATATATAACTACGAATCAGACATTAAGAAACAACTTTTGCTACTATCTTTTAAGTAGCCAACTCAATTTTTGAGCAGCTTATACTACAAATGAAATTATTAACAAAAAAAGATTATTTACAGAATATGAAAACATTTAGATTATTTACGACTTTATTGGTTATTGCTTTATGTGCAGGTTTTACTTCTTGTAGCGATGATGATGATGATGAAAACCGTTAGTAGGTACTTGGGTTAGTATAGAGAATAGGAACTCTGTGGAATATAAGGACGTAATGACTATTAATTCAGACGGTACAGGTTCAAGTGCGATTTATGAAAAACGGACAAATAGATAAAGACGGAGTAGAAAAACTTCAAATATACCTATGACGAAAATAGTAAGGTCTTTACTTGGATATGGGAAGAAGATAGCGACGGAGAGAGTGATGTTTATTCAATGCACGTTCAAGAACTGACAAGTTCCAAAACTGGTATTAGTTGATGATATTGATGAAGAAGGTGAAGGAGAGGTAATTACATACACAAAACAATAATTGGGATTTAAAAGCATAGTGCTAGTCTTATAGATTGGCATTATGCTTACAATATTCTAAGATGATAATAACAAATAATGTATGATGAAAAATATTATTTATTTATTGATTTGCCTTTTTTCTTTTACGGTTAGTGAGGTAATGGCACAATCTTCACAAAAGAAAACAGTTTTAGATTTTACCCTAAAGTTCCACAAGAAGTCATTAATCTTGCATTGGAAAGAGTTAGACAGAAAGAAGTTGGTTGTATTGATAATGGAACAATTCAAAAAAGAAGTATAAGATTATAAATTATACTACTTCAGTAGCTGTTGATATGAAATATAATGTTGGATAGAAGTCGTTGACCCTTGTAATGATATTGTTAAGAAACTTTGGATTCAATATAAAGAAACCAAGGAGGGACAGTACGTTTGCACAAAAGATACTTTTTATACAAGTAAGAACTAAATTATAGCTACTTCAGGGAGGTATATAAAATTTAAAACGGTCACAGAAAAATAATAGGAGGTGTGAATATGAGGAGTGGTTAATTAAAAACAGCGTTGATAATTAGTAGTTTATAGACTATTGATTTCTTGTGACGGTATAAAAAGTCCGTCACAGATACGTCACAGAATTACTAAGAATGTGGCGATTTATAGAGAACTTATAGAGTATAGCATACGATACCGTCACAGTTGGTTGGACGATGATAGAATAGGAGAGTAGGTACAAATGAGTAGGGAACATGGATAGAGTATAGTTTTAAAAAGAAGAGCCTTCTGAAAAAGAAAGCTCTTCATATATAATGTATATCAGATAATTACTTGC
>VOFG01003539.1_pt1 | contig 35297 bp, 69 predicted proteins | sample 5384171 | NCBI WGS metagenome assembly VOFG01 (sample SAMN12384726, study PRJNA508395) | human gut metagenome | isolation source: healthy gut F | host: Homo sapiens
TTGTTGCTATAAGACCTGAAACCAACGAGGTTGTAATCGGTGATAATTCAGATGTGTTCTCACCTAAGCTTTACGCCAACAACCTTAATTTCATGTCGATACCTTCACTTGAAGGTGAAATGCGTGCCAAAGGTAAAATCCGTTACAGCCATGAAGGTTCTATGTGTACTATAAGAATGTTTGATGAGAATACTCTTGAATGTACATTTGACGAACCTGTTCGTGCCGTAACACCAGGTCAGGCGCTTGTATTATATGACGGGGACAATGTACTTGGCGGCGGAACTATTATTTAATTATTTTTAAAATTAATAAGGACAATATTATGGAAAAACTTATATATATGGATAACGCAAAGCAACTACATCAACCGCACCAGAGGTTGTGTCTGCAATGCTTCCATTCTTTACTGAATATTACGGCAATCCTTCTTCTGTATATAATTTTGCCCAGAAAAGCAAGATGGCTATTGAAGATGCAAGGGAAATTATAGCTGACAGTATTGGAGCTGCTAAAAGCAATGAAATATATTTTACAGGCGGTGGAAGCGAGTCTGATAACTGGGCTTTAAAGTCTCTTTGCATTCAGTGGCCTTAGAGATAAAGGAAACCACATAATAACAACTAAGATAGAACATCATGCAATTCTTAATACATGTGCATATCTTGAAAAGAACGGATTCGAGGTAACTTACCTTGATGTTGACAGCGAGGGATTTGTTTCATTAGAAGATGTCGAGAATGCCATCACTGACAAAACAATTCTTATAAGTGTTATGCTTGCCAACAATGAAATCGGAACAATTGAACCTGTCTGTGAAATAGGTGAGATTGCACATAAGCATGGCATTCTTTTTTCACACTGATGCAGTTCAGGCTATGTGTCATGTCCCAATTAATGTCACAGAGATGAATATTGACCTGTTAAGTGCAAGCGCACACAAGTTCCACGGTCCTAAAGGCGTCGGTTTCATGTACATGAAGAATACCGCTAAGTTAGAGCCTTTCATCCATGGCGGGGCACAGGAGCGTGCAAGACGCGCCGGAACAAGCAATGTTCCAGGCATTGTCGGCATGGGAAAGGCTGTAAAGCTTGCCTTAGGTACACTTGATAAAGATACACATACAATTATTAATATGCGTAATTATATTGTTGACAGGATTCTTGGTGAGATTCCTGACGTTACTTTTGATGGACCTTGCATTGATGCTAATGACGATGTCAATGCTGTTTCAGCAGGTTTGCCCATGTGCAGCCTGAAGCGTCTTCCGTCTAATATGCATTTCTGCTTTAAAGATGTTTCGGGTGATTCTTTACTTATTATGCTTGATATGAACGGTATATGTGCATCCAGCGGTTCAGCATGTCTGCAGGTTCAATCGCCCCTTCACATGTGCTTCTTGCTATCGGACGAAGCAGCGATGAAGCAAAAGGTGCTTTAAGATTAAGCATAGATAAGGATTTAACCAAGGAAGATGCTGACTATGCAATAGATGCGCTGAAAGCCGCTGTTGCGAGGTGCGTAGGTAGACTTTGCGGATAACCTGCCAGAGTATACTTCGCTAGTAATCTGCACTGATAATGGATAACAACTTAGTTAGCATGAATTATTTGGAATACCTACTAACCAACTATGAATTCTTAATTGAGTAGGTTTTATTACAGCTGATGTTTCTGTTGAATAGCATAAAGACCCACTCATACAACTTTTCTATATATTTTAGTGGGTCTTTTTTCGCTATCTAAGCTATTTTATCAGCACATTTGCAACACTTTTTCTTCAAAATAACCCACGAAACATATATTAACTTCCCTTCTAGTAGGTTTCTGCAGATAATCAAAGATTAATTCATGAAATAAAAGCCTACTATTTTATTATCTTATCAGAGTATAGTAGGTCTCCAGCAAAATTCATACAATAATACAGCCAATTCTAAAACACCTCCCAATACATACTGCAAAACAAATCCAAATACACATCCCAAAGCACAACCAATACACATTTCCAAAATATTTTCAAAAATATCATACAAACCTATTGACATAGTAGGGATAAGGGTTTATATTATCATCAACATCAAGAAAGCAATACATTTTGAAATAAATTAAAAAAAGGATGGTAATTAATTATGGCAAAGAAATCTTACTCTGAAAGAAATTATAAGTTTGAAACATTACAGTTACACGTAGGACAGGAACAGCCAGATCCAGTGACAGATGCTAGAGCAGTACCTATTTACCTTACATCATCATATGTATTCCATAACAGCCAGCATCTTTGCTGACAGATTTGGTCTTAAGGATGCAGGTAACATCTACGGACGTCTTACTAATCCAACAGAGGATGTATTTGAAAAAAGAATCGCAGCACTTGAAGGTGGTGTAGCAAAGACTTGCTGTTGGTTCTGGTGCAAAGAGCTTTAGCTTATGCTTTCCAGGCACTTGCTCATGCAGGAGATCACATCGTAGCAGCTAAGAATATCTACGGTGGAACATATAATCTTCTTGCACATACACTTCCAGATTACGGAATTGAAGCTACATTCGTAGATCCTTTTGATTATGATGCTATTGAAGCAAGCAATCAAACCTAATACTAAGGCTGTTCAGATTGAAACACTAGGAAATCCTAATTCAGAAGTTGTTGATATCGAAAGAATTGCTAAGATTGCACATGCACACAACATTCCACTTGTTGTTGATAACACATTTGCAACACCTTACCTTGTAAGACCTATTGAATACGGTGCAGATATCGTTATCCATTCAGCTACTAAGTTCATCGGTGGACATGGTACAACACTTGGCGGTGTAATCGTTGATAGTGGTAAATTTGACTGGGTAGGGGCTGCTGATAAGTTCCCATGGCTTGTTGAGCCAAATGTATCATACCACGGTGTTAGCTTTGCAAAGGATACAGCACCTCTTTGCATTCGTTACATATATCAGAGCTATCCTTCTTCGTGATACAGGAGCTACAATTTCTCCAGTTCATTCATTCATCTTCCTTCAGGGACTTGAAACATTATCACTCAGAGTTGAGAGACATGTAGAGAACGCATTAAAGGTTGTTCAGTACTTAAAGGATCAGCCATTAGTTGAGAAGGTAAATCATCCTTCAATCTCTACTAACGAAGAACAGCAGGCTCTTTATAAGAAGTACTTCCCTAACGGCGGTGGTTCAATCTTTACATTTGAAATCAAGGGTGGTGCTGCCCAAGCACAGAAGTTCATTGATAACCTTGAGTTATTCTCACTTCTTGCTAATGTTGCCGATGTTAAGTCATTAGCAATCCACCCGGCAAAAGTACAACTCATTCAGAGTGCAACGAAGCTGAGCTTCTTGATCAGGGGAATCAAGCCTAACACAATCAGACTTTCAATTGGTACAGAGAATATTGATGATATCATTGAAGATCTTGATGAAGCATTCAAGGCTTTACAATAATTTGTATCGACACATTCTTTACATATCCGACTAATGCTGATAAAATATATTTAATTAATAAATCGTGAATGTTTAGGAGGATATGTAATGTTTTGTCAATTATTTGGTAAATTTCTTATCGAAAAAGAGGTTATAGATAAGAATAAGTACAATTCTATAATGGAAAGGCTTGCAGAATCAAGAGCAAAGCTTGGTGTAATTGCTGTAGCTGATGGCATTATTACTGAGAAACAGGCGAATGAAATTAATCATTTACAGACAACTAAGGATGCAAGATTTGGTGAAATTGCTGTTGGAGAGGGTTATATTACTGAAGAGCAGTTAGATGTTCTTCTTAAAAAGCAGGGAAGCGCCTATGCAATATTCCTTTCTGTTCTTTTCAGAAGCAGCAGATATATCGGTATCGAAGGTTGATGAGCTTCTTAAGGAATTCCAGAAGGAGCATGGTTTTACTGATGAGGATATGGATGGTCTTAAGAATGATGATTTAGAACAGATTGTTCCGATATTTGCCTTTTCATCAAAGTCATATGTAACTGATATATGCAGGCTTGCACTTTCTAATATAGAAAGATTTGTAACCTCTGATTTCTATATAGACAGAATTAAGCATATTTCACAACTTGAATACAGATGTCTTGCTGGTCAGAAATTAGAAGGTGACCTTGATATTATTGTTGGTTTTGCAAGTGTTGGTGAACAGACAGCTATAGTTGATATAGCTAATGGATTCTCTCATAGTAATATAGCTGATCTTGGAATAGAAGTGTACGATGCTATAGGTGAATTTACTAACTGTATAAGCGGATTATTTGCAACAGCACTTTCTAAGAAGGGCAAGCATGTTGGAGATTACTCCACAGTTTGCTTATGAAAACCAGTTTGCCAAAGGAGATGCTTATGTACTCCCTATTCATATCCATGACAGTGAAGTTCTGCTTTTCATATCTGCCTCTGATGAAACCAAAGCTGGAGATATGCCTGTTGTAAGAAAGATTATGGCAAAAGCAGGTGGAGAAGTGACATTAGACAGCAAAGGAACAGTAGTTATCGTTGATGATTCCGGAATGTCAAGAAAGATTCTGCGTGATATTCTTGAAGAAGCCGGTTACGCTGTATTAGCTGAAGCAACTGACGGATTAGAGGGCGTACTTGCTTATAAGACATATTACCCTGATATAATTACACTTGATATTACAATGCCTAACATGGATGGAACAGAAGCTCTTAAAGAAATTAAGGCTTATGACTCTAATGCCAAAGTAATTATGATAACTCTTTGCCGGACAGCAGCATAAAGTAATTGAGGCTCTTAAGCTTGGTGCTGAACGATTTATTACCAAGCCATTTGATAAAGAAGAGATTCTTAAGAATATTGAAGAAGTTCTTGAGGGGTTAATAAAAAATAATGGGATGATACCTTTAGTGATATCATCCCATTATTTTATTTATTCTTTCTAAAATGCACTTCTGGAACTGCCAGACTGTCATATGTAACATGTGGCTTATCTCTATTATCATCATCGGAACAATATCTGATGATATATCCGCATCATCTTCTTCACTTCCTGAATCTTTCTTGTGTATCTCAGGAATAGCAAGATTATCATACGACAGACTATAATCCTTTTCAGATGTATTCACTTTATTTTTTACCTTTTGAATATATTAAACATATTTAACTCCTCTATAATTATAATATATTGATAAAAAAGTTATAACCAGACTATTCAGGAAATCTGCAAAAAGACTTCCTATAAGTGGTATTAACAGATAAGCCTTAACTGATGGAACATATTTGTCACATACTGCCTGCATATTTGCCATGGCATTAGGCGTTGCTCCCATTCCAAATCCACATGTACCTGCAACAAGAACTGCTTTGCATCGTAATCTTTTCCCATAATATTGAATACAATAAAATATGTAAATAAAACAATAACAATTATCTGTGCACCAAGAAGTATAACAAGCGGAAGAGCTAGTGATGCAAAAGCTGCCATAACTTAAGTGTAATCATAGCCATTCCAAGAAATAATGATAAACTTATACCTCCAAGGTCGTTAATTTCTCCCATATGAATAACAAGCTTTCCATTTTCCTGCATATTCTGCAATATTACGCATAAGCGCATGCTGCAATCATCCCCGATGTATATAGGAAAAGTGAGTCCTGTCTTCGTAAGAGCCCATGAAAAAATAGTTCCTATACCAATAGCAATAATAAGCTGGAATACGGCTGATGCATACATTCTGGAATGTCTTTCATGCTTCTTTTCGTCTTCAATAAGAAGACTGTCATCCTCTGGAATTGCTGTATCTAAAAGGTTTTTCTTCTCAATAAGTCTCTTGCCTAATGGTCCTCCTACAAGACTTCCAAATATAAGACCAAATGTAGGCTGCAGCAGTACATATTGTCGTTGCACCCTTAACATTAAAATCTTCAAGTACCGGTCCAAATGCACCCGCAGTACCATGTCCGCCAACCATAGGTATTGAGCCTGTACACATTCCTATAGTGAATCAAGCCCAATAACCTTAGATAAACCTACTGCAACACCATTCTGTATAAATATAAGTACTATAACTAATCCTAAAAAATATCACCATAGACTTTCCGCCCTTTTAAGTACTTTAAGATTAGCCTGAAATCCTACGGATGTAAAAAAAGAATACCATGCATACTTCTTTAAGTGTGTCATCAAATGAAAACTCTAGTATATGAGTAACATAACATATACATGTAAATATAGCAAACAACAGTCCTCCTACAACAGGTGCCGGTATACCGAACCTTTCAAGGACTTTAATTTTCTTTCGTAAATAGGCGCCTAGAAGCAGTACAAGTACCGCAATAGCCAGCGTCTGATACATATCTAACTGAACCTTCATTAAATTTCTCCATTCTTTATAGCATTAACCTGATATACGGAATTATTCTGTCAAAACATTGATGCCACGCTCTGTATAATAAGTTGCTTTGCACCTGAATGGAACGGAATATCTACTCCATCAGCCGCCGTATTTATATCAAATGAAATATCAAGAGATGTAGCATACTTAAAGTCATCAGCATGCTCATATATTGTCTTAGTCACATTCTTAATAACATCGTCTGAGAGTGACTGCTTTGCAATCAGAACTGCCTTAACACCAATAGTTGTCACATCAGAATCCTGACCATTATAAGTTCCTGCCGGAATAGTATATTTTTCACAGAGTGAATACGCTGATAACATCTTGTCTATGCATTTGTCATCAAGACTTATAAGACGTATGTCACATTCTTTAGACAACTGTCCTATAACTTCTGTTCTTGTTCCTGCTGTACAGAAAAATGCATCAATTTCTCCAGCTTTAAGTTTTCTGCCGCTTCTGTATAATCCATATTGACCTTATTAATAAGCTCATCAGTAATTCCACTCATTTTTAATATCTGTTCTGCATTCTTTTCGGTTCCTGACTCTGATGCACCGACACTTACAGTTTTATTAATCAGATCATCAATACCTGTAATTCCAGAATCTTTCCTTACAACAATCTGACAGCATTCTGTATAAAGTGAAGCAACCGCTTTGTAACCCTTCTGATATTTTTTTATCAGCAAATGTACCTGTTGCATTATATGCATCACTTAACAGGTCTGCCTGGACAATAGCAAGGTCTATATACCCATCAGATATAAGTCTTAAATTAGCAACCGAACCAGCAGTAGTCTTTGTTTCAAATGTATATCCATCAATCTCATTATCTGCCAGCTGTGTAAACGTGCTTGCAAATGAATAATACACTCCGCCTATATCTGCTGCGCACCAAACTTCAAATTCTTACTATGCCCGCTACATCCTGCCATCACAAACAATAAACAGGACATTAATACACATAATATTTTCTTCATTCATTTATCCTCTTAACAATAATTCTTTTTCATAAACTTTGCCATCCTTTATGTACATTCTAGGGACACGCTTACTTACTGCACATGTAAGCTCATAAGGAATAGTTCCTGCAAGCTGTGCCATATGCTCAATAGGATTAGCCTTACCAAATATCTCTACTTCACTTCCAACATCGACATTCATCTTATCAGTAAGATCAATCATGCACATATCCATACATATCTTGCCTCTCTGTGGAGCAGGACCTTCTTCTGTCATAAGCTCATATCTGTTAGAAAGGCATCTGAAATATCCATCAGCATATCCATAAGGAACAACTCCCATTCTTGTCTTTCTGTCAGTCTTGTATATTCCTCCATAGCTTATTGCTGTTCCGGCAGGGTAAGTCTTGATTGTGCTTACTGTTGTCTTAAGTGACATAACAGGCTTTAGTCCAAGCTCCTGTGCAAAATCTCCATATCCATAAAGCAGAAGTCCTGGTCTTACCATGTCAAGCCATGTTTCAGGATATCTTGCAACAGCACCTGTATTGGCACAGTGTCTTATCTTGAATTTCTTTCCAAGTTTTTTCTCAACTTCATCAATCACACTGGTAAACAATTCAAACTGATGCTTAGTATAGCTTTCATATTCTTCTCCAAATTCATCAGATACTGCAAAATGTGTGAATATTCCTCAGCATCAAGACCCGGAAGAGTACAGCCTTCACATATTCCTTCAACACCGCTTTCAAAATAATCTCCATCGCACAGATATCCAAGTCTTGACATTCCTGTATCAACTTTAATATGAATCTTTAATGTACCACCACATTTAACAGCTTCCTCGCTGTATTCAAGTGCCTTAGCCCTGCATGTTACAGCCTGTGTTATATTATTCTTAATAAGTTCAGAAACTTCTTCTTTAGGTGTATGTCCAAGTATAAGAACCGGCATTGTAATACCATTGTGTCTTAATTCTACAGCTTCATCTATACTGCTTACTGCAAGATAATCTGCTCCGGACTCCTGTAAAAGTCTGCTTACCTGTACAGAACCATGTCCGTAAGCATCCGCTTTTACAACGCCTAAAAACTTAACATTTTCTCCAATTCTTTTTCCGTAATGTTTCATAATTATGTGCAAGTGCATCCATATCTATTTCAGCCCATGTTCTTCTTAATGTTGAATCCATAATAATCTGCCTCCATTATCTAAACATATTTTAATATTTTACCATTTTATTGATGATTAGTGAATATTTTTAAATTAATTTTAGGTTGATATTTTATATTAATGTCAGAACAAAGATAAAAGATATCAGATTGGAGAAATTCATATGAAAAAAGAACCTTTTGCTTTATTAAATATATGTACTATATTATTAAGCCTGTTCTTAACAGGATGTTATGGAAACGAATCTAAGATAACATTAAACAGCTCTCAGCCCGAATGCATTTTATCTAATAATGATAATATTGTTCTTGAGTCTTACACTAATGAATCAGTATTAGATGATGAAATCCCCTGAACGCAAAGATAACATGCTGGGGTGATAGTATGATGCAGGGAGCTGGATGTAACGAAGCATATATATACTCTGATAATGGTATTGAAGACATATCTTACTTTACAACTCCATCTGCTCTACAATATTTTACATCAATCAATACCTATAACTTTGGTGTAGGTGGTGAGAATTCATATCAGATTTCTTTACGTGCGGGCGGAATTCCAATATACACTGACCGTGATATCTATATAACCAACCACTCATTAGCTTATGTAAAATTTGTTGATGAAAACGAAGAAACAATCGATATGGATGACTACAGCGGATATGGATATGAAAATAACACATATCCAGACACAGTATATATTAATGATGTTTTATGTTGTGTCGAAAGAGCTGATGAAGGCTTATATATTTCTATATGTTCTGATGCAGACTGTGATTCTGTAACTGAAATGTATATTAACGCATGGACAAGGGTTATTCCTAAAGCAGCTTATGACCATCGCAATGATATTCTTATTCTTGAGATTGGAAGTAATGGTGGCTGGGAGAATGATTATGATAAACTTATAAAACAATATCAGAATATAATTGATAACAGCTATTATGCTGATTATATAATTGTTGGTGATACTGATAATCCGGGAGAATCAGCTGACATATATCAGGATGTATACGATAATAATGGTAATTATGCAGGACTTCATGCAACATTATGGGAACAGGCTCTGTATGATGCATTTGGAGAACATTTCCTTAACACAAGACTTTATCTTATGGAAAATGCACTATCTGACTGTGGACTTACACCAACAGAAAATGATATAATTGATATACAGACAGGCAATCTTCCTGAACAGATTCGTGCTGATTTCACACATTTTAACTCTTATGGATATTATTCCAAAGCCAAAGCTATATACTTAAAGGGTATAGAACTTGGCTACTGGAATTAATATTATTCGACTGGAGGATTATATATGAGAATATTATTAGTTGAAGATGACCGCTCATTATCAAGGGCAGTTTCAACTATATTACAGAAGAATAATTATTCTGTTGACTGCGTTGAAAATGGTCAGACAGTACTTGATTATCTAGAAAAAGATATATATGATGCTGTAATTATGGATATTATGATGCCGGTAATGGATGGAATTACAGCTTTAAAAAATCTAAGAAAACGCGGCAAGAACATTCCGGTTCTTATGCTTACTGCAAAGACTGAAATAGATGATAAAGTAGAAGGGCTTGATAATGGTGCTAACGATTATCTTACCAAACCATTTGACACAAGGGAACTGCTTGCAAGAATCCGTGTACTTACACGCTCTGAAAAACAACAAGATAATGTTATTACACTTGGAAATATTTCGCTCAACACAACTACATGTGAATTATCTTCTCCTTCAGGTTCATTTCTTCTTACTAATAAGGAATATCAGATGATGCTGATGTTCATGAATAATAAAACTCAGGTTATTTCGGCAGAACATTTTATGGAGAAAATCTGGGACAGTGAATCTGATTCTGATATCAGCACCGTATGGACTTATATATCTTATCTCAGGAGAAAACTTGAAGCTTTAAAGTCTGATTATTCTATTGCTACAAGAAGAAATATGGGATATTATTTAAAAAAATAACAACTAATATAAAGAAGGTATATAATGTCAAAAAATAATAAAGCATCTAATTATAATGAGAAAATGCTTACCCGCTTAAGAATACAATTTATTGTTCTTTCAATGGCAGTTGTAATAATTATGCAGGGATTTATAGTATATACAAGTGTCAGAAACACATACAATAAGATGGTCTAAATCCGACCATCTTGTTTTTCGTCTATATATATTAACATTTTAGATAAGAAGCCAATTAAAGCAGATGCCAGGTATTTCTATATTACATTTGGTAAAGATAACCGCCCCAGAACCATTAATATCGATAACATATCTGATATTTCTGAAGATGAGGCTTTGGCAATATATTATGAGGCATATGAGACAGGCGAACTTGATGGATTTTACAATGGTTACAGATATTGCATATATGAAAAGAGAAACGTACAATTGCTGTATTCGTACTCGAAGTAATATGATAGATGATGTTAAGAAAACAGCTGTTTCGCTTATAGAATCATCATGTGCGGGTATTGCGGTTATGCTCCTGATTCTTATATTTACTTCAAAGCTTATCGTCATGCCTATTGCAAAAAGCACACCGCAAGCAGAAAGAAGAATTCATAACATCTGCAAGTCATGAGCTTAAGACTCCGATTACAGTAATAAGAGCTGATGCTGATATATTACAGATGGATAATCCTGATAATGAATGGATTGAAGATATAAAGAAACAGGCAGAAAATCTTACAGCTATGACTAACAGTCTTGTATCACTTGCAAGAATGGATGAGCGCAACGGTCATATAAAACGTGTGGTTTTTCCTGTTTCTGACCTTGCAGAAGAAGCTGTGCACTCTTATAATGCACTTGCACTTGATTCAGGTAAACATTTTACTTACGATATTACACCTGACCTTACATGCTTTGCGGTGACGCATCATCAGTACGGCAGCTATTTACAATTCTTCTTGATAACGCATTTAAATATTCATCAGGTAAAGGTAACATAGACTTTAAATTATCTTCCTCAGGAAACTATATTGTTTTAATCGTAAGCAATGATGTTGACAATATTGATAAAAAATCTGACTGACAGAATGTTTGACAGATTCTACAGGGATGATTCAACATCCGCTAAGATAACCGGTTATGGTCTTGGTCTTTCGATTGCAAAGGCTATTGTTTCCGAGCATAATGGAAGTATTAAAGCTAAAATGGATGGTCCTCACAGAATTATTATTAAAGCACAGCTTCATATTAAATAACACATATTGACCCAATATGTTATAATGAAAAGAATTTAGTGTAATGCTGAATTCTTTTTTTTGTAGAGTGGAAAATTAACATGAGGGGAGAAATATTTTATGGAACCAGATTACAATAACAACTATCAGAACAGCTATCAAAGCGAGTTTAAGCCCAATGGATTTGATGACCTTCATCTTGATGATGAAGTATACGAGATTAAATCTGACAGAATTAATCCTGAAGATTTTTATCAACACAGTCAAAAGAAACGATATTCAGAAGTCAGTCTTAGGAACATGCCTGTTGTGCTTATTATAATCCTTGCCAATCTGCTTGCAGGCATTATGTGCATAATAGCAGGCAGTGATCATTTTGAAACAGGTGGACTTAATTACCAGTATATTCATAATAATAAAGAATATATAAGGCTTCTGACTTATATGTTCCTGCATGCTAATTTGCCACATTTTATTAATAATATGGTTGCTCTGTATCTGTTCGGTTCAAGACTTGAAAACCCGTGTCGGTTCTCTTCGTACTGCAATTATATATTTCGGTTCAGGACTTGCATCAGGCCTTTGTATCTGTATATGTATCACACCTTATCAATCCCGATGTAATCCGCTTTAAGCTGCAGGTGCATCAGGTGCAATATTCGGTGTAATGTGTGCAACACTTTTTACTAATTTCAGTTCAAAAACTGATTCCAATAAGACAACTGTAATCGTATCTATTGCGTTAATTGTTGTATATGCTCTTATATCTAATGGTGCAAATGTAGATATCCTCGGTCATCTCGGTGGTGGAATAGCAGGTGGTATTCTTGTATTCATTCTGTACCATGACAGTTTAGATGATGCATTTTCAGGAACAGTTTCAACACTTCTTGCTGTCATACTCACATTAATAATATGTTTTATCGGTGTGACACGCGCAGGCATTGGTACTAAAGCCAGCGCAATGCAGGATTCAAGAATCGATACAGTAAAAGAACAGCAGATATTTCAGGATGAATCTATAACCTTTGGTCAATGTCTGGATAACAAATGTACAGACCCCGAATGGACTATTTTCAGTTCTACTGATAATAAAAAGGTTGTAGAATTCAACGGTAAAGTAGTATATAATAACATGAATTCTTCATTGAAGATTCAATTCACATATGATGAATCCATCAGTTACTGGACAATTAACTATATGGGACTAAATGGTACTGCAATGGATAGTAATGGTGCAGCTCTGCTTCTTAATTATCTGTGCAGCGATTATTTAAATTAGGAGGCGATGTACATGTCTAAGCTGTTTAATTCTGATGACGATGATTTTGGATATCTTGATGATTCTATTCATATTAACTGGAAGAAATTACTGCCTGCAATTATAATTGTTGCGGCGAGCAGTAATTTCATTAATAATGTATTTATTGTTTCTTTTCGGTCATAGAGGGAAAAAGTACCTGCAAATGCATCTTCAATCGAAGAAACTTCATCTGTCAACGAAACAGATACCGACGGCAATAATACTTTAAGTGATAAGGACGAGAAAGAACAGGATCCTCAGTATTCCGACAATGATGGAGCAATGAATCAGGATGCAGGTAATGGTGCTTCTGTAATTTTCCAACAACACTAATGAAACATCAGATATCACTATCGGCGTAGATGTTTCCAAATTTCAGGAACTATAGACTGGGCACAGGTCTGCTTCATCAGGTGTTGATTTTGCAATGATAAGAGTTGGCTACAGGGCGCAGAAAACAGGCGTTATCTATGCTGACACCAATGCAAAGTATAACATGCGAAAGAGGCGCCGCTAACGGAATCAAAGTCGGAGCATACTTCTTCTCCTCAGCAGTTAATGAAGCTGAAGCTATTGAAGAAGCAGACTGGGTTGCAGATTTTATAGCAGATTACAGCATAACTTACCCTGTAGCATTTGACTGCGAGGGCTTCAACACATCTGAAAGCAGACAGAAGAGCATGACTAAGGCTGAAAGAACTGCCGTAGCTGCTGCATTTTACAGGAAATATATGATAAAGGCTATACACCTATGTTCTATGCCGCTTCATCTGAGCTTACCAATAACAGTCAGTGGAACACTGCAAGCTTAGAAAGCTCATATAAGATATGGGTTGCACAATATCCGTCAACGCCTTATCCAGAGACTCCATCCACATCATATACAGGAACATACAGCATGTGGCAGTATACTAATCAGGGCAGGGTAGCAGGAATTGGTACAAATGTTGATATTAACGTTGCATATTTCGGTTATTCAGAAAGTAACGGCTCTCTAAGCGGTGAAACTGCAACTGCCGCATCCCCAGATGTAGAAGCAGGCATGGTATTCACCTCTGTTAATGACACCGTTACTGCCAAAGATGAAGTAAGGCTTCGTGACAAGCCTAGTCAGGATTCAGACGCAACAGTAATTGCAACACTTGTCAATGGTGAAACAATTACACGGACTGGAACAAGCAGCGGCGGCTGGTCAAGACTTGTATACAATGGACAGACTGTATACGCTGTTACAAGTTACTTAACAACAGACCTTACACCTAAAGCAACAGAAAATCCTACAACCGGATTTAACACTAAATTCACAGACTGTAACGACACTGTAACACCTAAGGAAGAGGTTAATCTTAGGAATAAACCTAGTGTGACAGATGCAGATTCTGTTGTTGTTGCAACTGCTAAAAAGGCGAGTCTTTACGAGAACCGGTTATAATACTGAGGTTGGCTGGTCAAGGGTTGTATATAACGGACAGACACTTTACTGTGTTACAAGCCTGCTTTCTATCCAATAAATTTAAAATGTCAGGAGAATTATTGTGAGTGTTATAATCACTGATTTATGCAAAACCTTTGATGACAATGAAGTTCTTAAAAATGTCAATATAACCCTTAAAGATAATTCTATATATTGTCTTATGGGAGCTTCGGAATTGGAAAAACAACGCTTTTAAGAATTCTAATGGGACTCGAACATGCTGATTCCGGCAGTATGTCCGGTATAGATATCAAAAGCATATCTTGTATGTTTCAGGAGGACAGGCTTATTCTTATCTTTCTGCAATAGACAATGTCAGAATCGTGCTTCGTGGAAAAAACAATAGGGAAGAAGTCCGTAATAATCTGTTATCAATTCTTCCAGATGATAGTCTTGATATGCCTGTAAGTTCATTATCCGGTGGAATGAAAAGGCGTGTTGCACTTGCAAGAGCATTATCATATCCTGGGAAATTAATAATACTTGATGAACCATTCACAGGTTTAGATAAAGATACTAAGTTAAATGTAATAGACTATATCTTAAAAATGCGTAATAACCGTACTTTGATTATTGCCACTCATGGAACTGATGATGCTGATTTGTTAGGTGCCAAAATAATAAAGCTTGACTAAATGACAAAGGGAGACTGTCTTATGGCAATCTCCCTTATTTTAATATTATGTAACTACATTTCTTCGATAATCTTTCTTGCAACATATACGCCACTGGCAGAAGCGTGTGATAATGAATGTGTAACGCCACTTCCGTCACCAATTATGTATAAGCCCTTATATCTTGTCTCAAGGTTGCTGTCAATCTCAACTTCCATGTTATAGAACTTAACCTCAACGCCATACAGAAGTGTATCATCATTGGCAGTTCCGGTGCAATTTTTTATCAAGTGCGTAAATCATCTCTATAATTCCATCAAGAATTCTCTTTGGAAGTACAAGACTTAAATCACCCGGAGTAGCAGCAAGAGTAGGCTTTACAAGTCCCTCCTCAATTCGCTTCTCTGTACTTCTTCTTCCTCTCATAAGGTCTCCGAATCTCTGGACAATAACCCCGCCTCCAAGCATGTTGGAAAGTCTTGCAATACTTTCACCGTATCCGTTGCTGTCCTTGAACGGCTCTGAAAAATGCTTTGCAACAAGAAGCGCAAAGTTGGTGTTCTCTGTCTGCTTCTCAGCGCCTTCATAGCTATGTCCGTTAACTGTTACAATTCCGTTAGTGTTCTCATTAACTACGATTCCATTAGGATTCATACAGAAAGTTCTTACAAGGTCCTCAAATTTCTCTGTTCGATATACAATCTTGCTTTCGTACAGTTCATCTGTAGAGATGTGCAAATATAACTGCAGGAAGCTCAACACGCACACCGATATCCACACGGTTAGACTTTGTTGAAATCTCAAGCTTCTGACAGACATTTTCAATCCATTTGCTTCCGCTTGGCCAACGGAAACAATACATTTGTCACAGTCCATGTACTCATCCTTATAGTATACTCTGTAGCCGCCATCGATCACTTCAATATTGCTTACAGGAGTATTAAAATAGAAGTCTATATGGTCCTTCATCTCATTATACATATTTTCAAGAACAACATAGTTAATGTCTGTTCCAAGATGTCTTACTGACGCATCAAGAAGCTTTAACTTGTTCTGCATGCATAAAGTCTTGAACTTAGTACCTGCTGTCGAATACATGTGAGTCTCTTCGCCACCATGTGATGTATTAATTGTATCAACATACTTCATCAGATCGATTGCCTGATCTCTGCCGATATACTCATAAAGAGTTCCACCGAAATCATTAGTTATATTATATTTACCATCTGAAAATGCACCAGCACCACCAAATCCGTTCATAATCGCACATGTTGGACATTTGATACAGGCTTTAACCTTCTTGCCGTCTATAGGACATTTTCTCTTCTCTAATGTGTTGCCTTCTTCAAACACAGCCACTCTGGTTTCGGGTGACTTCTTCATAAGCTCGTACGCAGAAAAGATTCCGCCGGTCCGGCTCCAATAATAATAACATCGTATTCCATACTTTATCCTCCTCGGAAATTTCTTAGGATATTATATCATAGAATCGGGGTTATGTGGTATAGTGTAGGTATTAATTAGAGTATTTAGCATCAGACTACTTATTGATGAGCAGGGTATTATCATCAAGGCTAATGATAAGGTCAAAGCGGCAGATGATGCTGAAAATTAACAAGCTGGCAACACCGGAATCATCGGCAAGAACAATACTTTGCTTGATTATGGCTGTGGGAAAGGACGAGTCAGTCTTTTCATGGCTTACCAAACCAAATGTCACTCTATTGGCATAGAATACGACAACCGTATATTTGAGCGTGCCATAGCTAATAAAAAGAGAGCAGTATATCCGGTGGCAGAGTCACATTTATAAATGAAGACGCACTTAAGTATAATATACCTAAAGAAGCTGACAGATTTTTCTTCTTTAATCCGTTCTCTGTCGAAATCTTTAATTGCGTACTGGCAAATATTATGGATAGCTTTTATAACAATCCCAGAGATGTATATGATTTTCTATTACCCTTCAGATGAGTACCTTATGTGTCTGTCTCAGGAATACGGCGTGAGTCTGTATGATGAGATTGACTGTAGAGATATATCTTTCAGGGGAAGCCCGGAGGAGAGAATGGTGGTATATAGAATTGGGAAAAATACGGAGGTATAAGACACATGAAATTTGAATCAGCCCATCCAGACGATTTTAATGAAATACAAAATCTCTACTGGGATTTAATAGATAAAGTTAATAAAATCCATAAACATATAGCAAATCAAAGACTAGATAATCTACATAAAATATCAACTGAGGTACAGTATATCCGCTGACTAAGCTTGAACGATGGTTCAATCAAAGGTAATTGCCTGATTATTACTGTTTAATTCTGTTTCTAGTTCTGTTGAGTCGTGCATGATTTCGTTATCGTTCATTGGATTATCTTGAATAAATAAGATGAAGCCTGGTGTAGAGCTAACGCAGATTCAGCAGGATTATCTTGTTGATGTAATAATGAAATAGATAAAAAGGAATACAACGATTTTAAAAATCAGTAATTCATTAGGCAATTTGAGAAAACTTAAGTGTAAAATTTCCTAGGAAGATAACCATGAGTATTTAATTGACAAGCTGTGAATCATTTGATATCATTGCACGGTAAATAAATAAGACAGTTCGTTTGTACCATCCTGTCTCTAAATAAAACCAGGACTATTATTTTTATAATTCATAATTGGAAATTTTTAGGGAAATAATCTATTAAGGCACGGGTACAGATGTATCCGTGTTTTTTTTTATGCAATATAAGCAAATGGAGAAAAGATTTATGTATATTTTAAAAACAGAGGCTAGTTTTGATTCGGCACATTTTCTTGCAGGATACAATGGAAAATGCAAGCAATCTTCATGGACATAGATGGAAGATTGTTCTTGAAGTTCAAACTGAGGAACTAAAGGAAGATGTTCAGCATAAGGGTATGTATGTTGATTTTGGAGAACTGAAAAAGATTTAAGAAACATAGCAGATTCAATGGATCATGCATTAATTATAGAAAGAAATTCATTGAAGGAAACTACATTTTGAAGCTTTAAAAAGCGAGAATTTCAAAATTATTGAACTTGATTTCCGACCGACAGCGGAGAATATGGTAAAATATTTTTATAAAAAATAAAAATACTTGGATATAACATGAGAGCTGTAACTGTATATGAAACTCCTGCTAATAGTGCAACTTATATGGAATGATTTTAAATAATTTTAATCTGAAAGGATTTTATATGAGTAAATACGAAGTAGTGGAAAAATTTGTAAGTATTAATGGTGAAGGAACTAAAGCCGGGCAGCTAGCGGTTTTATACGCTTTAAGGGCTGTAATCTTAACTGTAAATACTGCGATACCAAATGGGCTAATGAGCAGGGGACACCTTCTCAACCAATGACAGAAAAAAGAAATTCTTGATTATGTTTTTATCGACAGGAGTAAAAATGTCACTCTTACTGGTGGTGAACCACTGTTAAGAGAAGGTATTGAAAATGTTATAACAGTTCTTGCAGAAAACAATCTGAACATTGAAATAGAGACTAACGGCAGTGTTTATCTTGATAAAATCCGTAAGCTTCACAAAGAGAATGTAACTTTTACAATGGATTATAAGCTTTCATGCAGTGGTATGGAAGCCGCCATGAATCTGGATAATTTTAATATTTTAAGTAGTAATGATACTGTCAAATTTGTAGCAGGTTGTCGAGAGGATCTTATAAAGGCAAAACAGATTATAGAAAAAATATAATCTGTATGGAAAATGTAACCTTTATATAAGTCCGGTATTTGGAATGATAGAACCTGAGGAAATTGTTAATTTTATGAAAGAGAATGTAATGAATGATGTTAATATGCAGATTCAGTTACATAAAATTATATGGTCACCAGACAAAAAAGGAGTCTGACATGGAAAAATATAAGAAAATAGACACTAAGGCAATTGAATATCATATAGCTGGTATTCTTAAGGCTCTGGGTGATAACCTGAACGGGAGGGCTTAAAAGATACACCTAAAAGGGTTGCTAAAATGTATGAAGAAGTTTTTGATGGAATGAATTATACAAATGAAGAAATTGCAGATATGTTTAACAAAACATTTGCACTGGATATGGATGAAGAAGAGTCTGGACAAATAGAATGTAATGGTCAGAGTGGAACTTCCAATATGGTAGTGGTAAAAGATATAGATATTTTCAGTTATTGTGAGCATCATCTTGCTCTTATGTATGATATGAAGGTAACAGTAGCTTATATTCCAAATGGAAGAGTAATAGGTCTTAGTAAGATAGCAAGAATAGCAGATATGGTATCTAAAAGACTGCAGCTTCAGGAAAGAATAGGAAGTGATATTGCTGATATTATGCATATGGTTACTGGTGCCAAAGATATAGCAGTATTTATTGAAGGATGTCATAGCTGCATGACCGCAAGAGGAATTAAAAAGCTAACACAAAAAAACATATACACAAACATTAAGAGGGAGATTTAACAATGAAAGCAATGGTTTTGTTCAGTGGTGGAATAGATAGTACAACATGCCTTGGTATGGCGGTAGAAAAATATGGTCCAGAAAATGTTATTGCATTATCAATATCATATGGACAGAAACATACAAAAGAGATAGAAGCATCAGATAAAATAGTAAAATACTATAATGTAGAACATATTTATCTTGACCTTGCAAAAATATTTCAATATAGTGATTGTTCATTATTATCACATTCTGATAAAGGAAATACCTAAAGAATCATATGATGAGCAGATTAAGAGCACAAATGGTTCTCCTGTTTCAACATATGTTCCATTTAGAAATGGGTTATTTTTATCAAGTCTTTGCCAGTATAGCAATTTCAAAAATTTTGCAGTGAGATATATTATGGGGCACATGCGGATGATGCGGCTGGAAGTGCATATCCTGACTGCAGCTGTGATTTTAATAATGCAATAAATGAGGCTATATATCTTGGAAGTGGAAAGCAGATTAAGGTTGTAGCACCATTTATCAATGCAACAAAGGATCAGGTTGTAAAAAGGGGCTTGAGCTAAATGTACCTTATAAGTACACATGGAGCTGCTATGAAGGCAACGAAAACCTTGTGGAAAGTGTGGAACATGTATAGATAGAGCCAGAGCATTTGAGTTAAACGGAATTAATGATCCAGCTATGGAATAAAAAGGAGAAAATTATGACGACTGGAAGAAGTAAAGAAGAAACAGCAGATATAACATTATTGGGAAATCAGAAAACACAATATCCAAGTGATTATGCACCGGAGATGTTAGAGACTTTTGAGAATAAACATCAGGGTAATGATTATTTTGTAAAATTTAATTGCCCAGAATTTACAAGTTTGTGTCCTATAACAGGGCAGCCAGATTTTGCAACTGTTACAATATCATATGTACCAAACATTAAAATGGTGGAAAGTAAATCATTAAAATTATATTTATTCAGTTTCAGAAATCATGGTGATTTTCATGAAGACTGTATGAATATTATCATGAAAGATTTGATAAAACTTATGGATCCAAAATACATCGAGGTATGGGAAAATTTACTCCTAGAGGTGGAATATCAATAGATCCTTACTGTAATTATGGAAAACCAGGAACAAAATGGGAGGAGATAGCATTTAACAGAATGGCAAACCATGATATGTATCCAGAAAAGGTCGATAATAGATAATAATAGATAAAATAACGCCGATAAATCCTGATTTATCGGCGTTTTACAGTTATTCAAATAAGTGCCTAAATTGGTCTTTAATTTCGTCTGGAAAATCCTTGAAATCATCTTCTTTTACTTAAAAATTGCTCGTTACAGTAGTAAAGTACACATTTCAGTCACTTCGCTAAATTGCAGTTTAACGAAGTGATTACCTTATTATACAATTATGTCAACATGCATGTCAGCCGCCTCAAAACCTTTCTTAAGCTTTCGGCTGACTTTCTTAATTTCTGTACTGTATTCTTTCTTGCGATTATCTTTTTCATATGTTTTCTCAGATGCTTTTGTATCCATAGTATCCGGATTTTTAATATCAGAAACCTGATTATTATTATCATCAGTTACATTATCTGCTTTATCCTGTGTATTTTCGGAAGCGTCAGTAAGTTCAGCATTATCAGCTTTCTCGCTGTCTGTTATCTCATATGATATATCATTATCTCTTTGCATCCTGTTCTTTCTTTTCTTCATCAGTTGGCATACTCTGATAATCTGCGGATTTTACAAACTCAAGATGTGCAGCCTCAATGTTGTTAGTCTTTGCAAGTATTTCCTGGGCTTTCGCTAACTTGGCACTTTTAGGTATTGCCGGGTCATTGACGATACTGCTTAATGAACTCTCCAGTTCTCCAAGCTTCTGCAGCTTTACACGGTCAACCTCTTCCTTAGTCTTGCATTGTCTCAGTTTTTCCTTATAACTTTCTTTTTTCTTCTTTAGTTTCACGATATTTCTTTAAAGCAACAGGATCATTCTTTTCAAGATAAGATATTTCCTCTGGCGAAAGACTCCCACCTGACATAATCTTATTATCTATTTTCTGGCGCTTCTCTGCTTCACGATTATGTTCTAACTGGTCCTGAAAATCAGCAATCATAAACTGTTCAGATGTCCATGTAGAACGTTCATTTAACTCCTGCTTAGATAAAACATTGCCAGATTCCTTTTTTTGCATCCAGTTGTTATTAAGCATCTGCAATTGTACGGTACTTGCTATTGTTCCTGATAATATCACTAGGCACACCCCTGACATTATACAGAAAAAATCAACATTCTGCCCCACATTCTTCTCCTGTGGAGTTTTTACTGTATCACTTAAGAAAAGCTGTTCCTGGTCTTTTATCTTTTCAAGAAGCTCTTCTATTGATGAAGCTGTCACTGTTACAGTCTCCGTATTGTCAGTATCATCGACATCTCCGGTTTCTTTACGTTTCTTTTCCAGCCGCTCCTCATTCTTTTTCTTTTCTGCCTTCTTCTGTGCTGTCTTCTTAGCTTCTTTCTTTTCTGCAGCCTTCTTTTCAATACGCTCCTTCTGTGCAAAGACTTGACTTTTCAAAGCACAGCAAAATATGATGCTGTACCATTATCATTAACCTGCATTCCAAAGCCCTTTACACTAGTTCCTGTTGCTGAAAGACTGCTTGCAAGCTGTGAGATTCCACTGGCAAAGCATTTGCAATAATTCCTTCATACTGCTTTCTGTAATTCTCATCAGAAGCCATTCTTTCAATTTTATCCTCATCAATAAGTACAACCATATTATTGGAATTAGCATAACCTGCAGCATTAGCCTTGGCATTCTCTTTCTGATCCTCACTTACAAGAATAAAGTTCATATTAGAGTACTTTTTTCTTTAATTGTTCATAATATTTGCTTGCTTTCTCGCTTAACTGGGGATTACCGATAGTCTGACCACTGACTTTCTTCTTTCCGCTTGTCTCATCGGTCTTAGTTGTCTCTGACTTAGAATAAACAGCCGCTGTATCTGCATACGAACCGGCTATCTGGGGAAAAATTCCCTGAAGATATACTACTCATAATTCATTCCTCCTTGAATGTAAATGTATTGGATAAAGTCATCCTTGACTTTTCTTAATATTATATCGGCATATTTACAAAAAAAAATAATCGCATCACATAAAACATGATACGATTACTTTCATTCTAATCATTCTTTTCCTTCTCTCTTCTTATAAAAAAGACAGACACATATAACAACAAAAACAACAGTTGCAGTCTATTAGTATTGTCCATACCGGAATCGGACAGACAGATGCCCTTATAAGTTTAAGTCCCTGATAAAGTGTGTATACACCGAATATCGAGAATATTGCGAATGCAAGTGTATTAAGCAGTCCCTCCGGAGTCTTGCTCTTTAACAGATATCCGACTAACATACCAAGAATGTCAGCCGCAAAAAGTCCGATCGAACATCCTATCCATACAACAAGCGCTGCATTCATACCTTCATTGGCGCCAAATGTAATGGCAGTAAGCTGTGTCTTGTCCCCAAGTTCTGCTAAGAAAAATGTACAGAAAACTGCGAGCGGGGCGAATTTAATCTTTGATTTGCCGCTCTTCCTCTTCATCGTCATCATCTCCGGCGATCGTTGATGCAAGCAAAATAAAGAAACGCAAGTGCTGCAATAGTCTTTATAAGCCAGTCAGGAATGAATTCACTGACAAGCCCACCTGCTAAAACAGCTAGTCCGTTAAGTACAAGAATTGCTACAGCAGTTCCTAATATAATATCTCTTAACTTATATTTAGAAGTAAGAGCAATAAGCATGAGCTGGGTTTTATCGCCCATCTCAGCTATGAATTCAGTAAAAAACACTTTTAAAAACAACAGCATTTGTATGTTACCTCATTTATCTTATTATGATATAAACTGCATATATCACATAAAGTGCAACCATTGAAAAACCTTCGATTCTTCCGATTTTCTTTTTGTTCCGGCAAATATCCATACACATATTGTAAATACAATAAGCACACACAAATCTATAATATTTTCTGTAATTATGCTGATTGGACTGATTGCTGATGCAATACCAAAGTACCATAAGTATGTTAAATACATTTGAACCAATCGCATTACCAAGTGCCATATCGACTTCGTTCTTTCTGGTTGCAACTATTGAAGTTACAAGCTCTGGAAGTGATGTTCCTATTGAAACTATTGTAAGCCCAATAAGTGTCTGGCTCATTCCTAGGTCACTGCTATCCTTGAGGCAGCGTCTACGGTAATATCTCCGCCTACTGCAATCGCAGCCGCACCGCCAATAATGAACAGAATACTAAGCGGAACTGAAATCAACTTAATATCTTCATCAGAACCGCCCTCAATCTCGATTTTTTGCCTTCTTTGCTTGCCTTTAGTGCAATCTTAATCATGTAAAAAATGTATCCTGCAAATGCACCAATAAATATTACACCATCAAAATGTCCAAGTGTCATACCTGACTTATCACCAAATCCGAGGATTCCTAAAAGCAATAAAAGTCCAGCACAGATAAGTGAAAATGGAATATCTCTTTTTTATTGTTTCTTTTGCAACATTTACTGTTGCAATCATTGCACACACGCCAATAACAACCATCAGGTTAAATATATTAGAACCGACTACATTACTTACTGCAAGCTCATTGTTGCCTGTAATTGATGCAGATACACTGACCGCCGTTTCTGGAAGCGATGTTCCCATTGCAACAATTGTAAGTCCAATAATAATAGACGGAACATGTAGTCTCTTTGCTACACTTGAGCTTCCTTCTACGAAAAAGTCTGCACCTTTAATCAGCAGCACAAATCCAATAATCAGGAACACAATTACAAGCGCAAATGGCGCGTTATTAATAAAATTACCCATATAAATCTCCTTATTTTTCTTTTTCCGAGGGTATAAAGTCAGAAAAAAACTCATGTATATCAACCAGATTCAGTGATATTGAACACTGAAAATAATTGATATACATGAGTCTCATTATTTAAGATTTGCCAGATTATACTCTCTATTATAATCAGAATGTTGACAAATCACACTTACGCGCTAACTACTCCCTCATGGAATATTAAGTTACTTGATAAATAATATCAAATGCGTGCATGTGTGTCAATAACTAATTTTATGAAATCTCTTCTCTTCCTCATATGCAGGCTCACATGTAAGGTTCATTCCAAGTCTCTTAAATGTATCTTTATCAACAGATGAAAGGATTACTGTTGAGTGAACATCACAGCCATAAAGCTTAGGAATCTGCTTTTAAAGCCTTATCAGCTAAAGGATTGGCTACAACTGATGATGAAAGTGCAATAAGTATCTCATCTGTATGAAGTCTTGGATTCCTGCTGCCAAGGTAATTAGTCTTTAAAGTCTGGATAGGACTGATTGACTCAGGTGATAACAGGTCAACTGAATCATCTATTCCAGCAAGCTGCTTTAATGCATTAAGCAATGCTGATGACGCAAAGACCTAACAATCACCTGTTTTTCCGGTAACAATAGTTCCATCTTCCAACTCAATTGCAACCGCCGGTTTGTCACCGCTTTTTGCTGACTTTTCAAGTGCAGCATAACAACAGGTCTTGAAGATGGTGTGATTCCTGCCTGATTCATTAAAAGCTCAATCTTATATATTTCCTGACTGTTTACACCAGTTCTCTTCTGGTCGCATAAACATTTGTAATATCTTCTGATAATCTCCATATTAGAAGCATAACGGCATGCTTCATCATCAACAATACAGTTACCGGCCATATTAACTCCCATGTCTGTTGGTGACTTATATGGACTCTCACCGGCAATAAGCTCAAACATTGCGTTAAGTACAGGGAATATCTCAATATCTCTGTTATAATTAACTGTTGTCTTTCCATACGCTTCAAGATGGAAAGGATCAATCATGTTGACATCATTAAGGTCTGCTGTCGCTGCCTCATAAGCGAGATTGACAGGGTGCTTAAGTGGAATATTCCAGATTGGGAATGTCTCAAACTTGGCATATCCAGCCTTAACTCCATGCTTATATTCATGGTAAAGCTGAGAAAGGCATGTAGCCATCTTTCCACTTCCCGGACCTGGTGCAGTAACAACTACAAGTGGTCTGGTAGTCTTAATAAATTCATTCTTTCCGTAGCCTTCATCACTTACAATCTTAGCAACATCATTAGGATAGCCTGCTATCTTATAATGCTTGAAATTCTTAATTCCATGTGCATCTAACACCTTGATAAAATTATCAACCTCTGGTCTGCTGGAAATACTTGGTAATGCATACGCTTCCAACAAAAAGTCCGTATTCTGTAAATGCATCTATAAGTCTTAATACTTCCTGATCATAAGTAATTCCATAATCACCACGAATTTTGTTGCTTGCAATATCTTCTGCACTTATTGCAATAACAACCTCTGCCTGGTCCTTTAACTGCAAAAAGCATCTGAAGCTTTGAGTCCGGCTTAAATCCTGGAAGAACCCTTGAAGCATGATAATCATCGAACAGCTTTCCGCCAAACTCAAGATATAACTTATTGTCAAACTTGGCAATTCTCTCCTTAATATGCTCAGACTGCATTTTTAAATATTTGTCGTGATCAAATCCTATCTTCATAATCTTATTCCTTTAAGTAAAATTCTTTAATAAAATTAACATAAATCACAAAATTTATCCAGTTCTTTAGTGACAATATTTTTCGTTTTGAACTTCGGATTATTGTACAATCTGCCACGCGCCATGACTAAATCTACATTACGAAGTGCCCTGAGGTCATCAAGCGGGTTATTCTTAGTCACAATCAGGTCAGCACATTTGCCGGCTTCAACTGAACCTGTCACATTCCCAATGCCAGCCATTACAGCGCTGTTAAGAGTTGCTGTGTATAATGCAAATGCATTGCTTACGCCAACATATTTGTGGAAATAATACAGTTCTCGCCAGAAATCATACTGTGTAATCCATGGACATCCCACATCATTGCCAAGTACAACCGGAATATCGTTGGCAATTGCAGCTTTGGCACATTCCTTGATTCCTTCAAACACAATATTACCATTGTACTGCTCGACCTCTGACGCATTAGATACGCTTCTGTCAAAAAGCGCATATGGCAGTGCCGGAGATAATGTTGTACACAAAGAAACGCATTATTTTCCTTAAACAAATGTATTATCTCATCATCAGGCTTTTTGCTCCATGCTCTATTGAATCAACACCATTTTCAAGTGCAACCCTACACCCTCTGGCGACTCTACATGTGCAGCAACATTGTATCCAAGTGCATGTGCCTTATCACATACAGCCTTAACCATCTCAGGTTTCATCTTAAGCTCACCAGGAACACCCCTTAGCCTTTGCGTCGAGCACGCCTCCTGTAATCATGCTTAATAAGGTCAACATTCTGGCTTTTTGCAATATCAACCTGAACAAGTGCTTCATCTATATTGTTAGCAGCTACCGCAACCGAACCAGCCATATGTCCACCCGGCACAGAAATTCCTTCATTAGCTGCAAGTATTCTTGGTCCGTCAGCCTTGCCATTTCTGATATCATCCCTTACTCTTGTATCACAATCAGCCAGACCTCCGACAGTTCTTATAGTAGTAACACCACTCATAAGCTCTGTCTTTGCAAAATCCTTTACAACCTTATATGTCACAGCCCTTGAAAGTGCTGTTCCCATAAGCTTGACTTAACAGTCTTTTCATTATCTCTCTGTTTCTTCTGTGGCTTTCCATTGCCTGCAAGATGAACATGCATATTAATAAGCCCCGGCATAAGGTATTTACCCTCAAGATTAATCTCCTTAAAGCCGTCTGGTACAGTGTTACCCTTCACAATACCAGTAATCTTGTCATCTTCAACAAGCACAGAATGACCATCCAAAACTTTCATATCCTTAGTTCCATCAAGGATATGTCCATTAGTAAAAATGTATTTCATAACCATCCGCTCCTTGCTTTTAGCATAATCTTATGCTATTTTAACACATTTTCACCAGTAATGTCACATGAAATAAATGCTTTCTAGAATAGCATCACAACAGCATGCACAACAAATGCCATCACCCACGCAATCAGGCACTGCCATACAACCATTATAACTGCCCATTTTCCGCCAAGCTCACGCTTTACTGAGGCAATTCTTTTGCGATACAAGGTGTGTACAGAAGACTGAATACAAGCATTGCGGCTGCACCGGCTGTTGAAAGTGCTGCCCGTATGCCTGTCCCGAAAAGTATCTGCATTGTTGATACGACACTTTCCTTTGCCATGACACCACACAGCAAAGATGTACATATTCTCCAGTCACCAAGTCCTAAAGGTGCAAATACAGGTGCAATTATTCCCGCAATAAGTGCAAGTATGCTGTCCTTTGAATCTGTAACAAGATTAAGGTGCAGATTGAAGCTTTGTAAAAACCAGACAATTACAGTTGCAACAAATATAACTGTAAATGCTCTCTGCAAGAAATCCCTGCCTTTTCCCATAATAACTGCAAAACATTTTTCATGCCTGGAAGTTTGTAATTAGGAAGCTCCATAACGAAAGGAACAGCTTCGCCTTTAAACAATGTTCCTTTGTAAAGCAATGCCACAAGAATTCCCATAATAATTCCAAAGAAATATAAGCCTCCCATTATAAGTGCACCCTTTCCCGGAAAAATGCACTGACAAAGAATGAATATATTGGCAGCTTGGCTGAACAGCTCATAAATGGTGTAAGAAGAATTGTCATCTTCCTGTCTCTCTCACTTGGAAGCGTTCTTGTTGCCATAACCGCAGGCACTGTACATCCAAAACCGATCAGCATCGGAACGATACTTCTTCCTGACAGACCAATCTTTCTTAATAGTTTATCCATAAAAAATGCTACTCTTGCAATATAACCACTGTCCTCCATAAGTGATAAGAAGAAAAACAGTGTAACAATAATCGGCAGGAATGAAAGCACTGAGCCTACACCTGCAAATATTCCATCTATTACAAGACTGTGAATAACCTTATTCACGCCTGCCCTTTGCAAGTGCATTGTCAACAACGCCAGTAAGTGCATCAATACCCATCTGCAGAACATTCTGTAAAAATGCACCAATCACATTGAATGTAAGAAAGAATATTGCAAGCATAATTGCTACAAAGCAAGGTATTGCCGTATATTTTCCAGTAAGAATCTTATCAATCTTCTGGCTTCGTATTCTTTCTTTACTTGCCTTAGGCTTAACAACATTAGCTTCACATATCTTCTCTATAAATGTAAATCTCATGTCGCGATTGCCGCACTTCTGTCAAGACCTCTCTCATTCTCCAACTGAAGTACAATATGCTCAAGCATTTCTTTTTCATTCTCATCAAGCTGCAACAGTTTTAATATAAGAGGGTCACCCTCAATAATCTTTTACTTGCAAATCTTACTGGAATATCAGCTCTCTTTGCATGATCCTCTATAAGATGAATTACTGCATGTATACATCTGTGTACTGCTCCTCCGAAATCATTCTCATCACAGTAATCAGTTCTTTCCGGCTTTTCCTGATATTCTGCAATATGAAGTGCATGCCTTATAAGCTCATCAACGCCTTCATTCTTGGCAGCAGATATAGGAATAACCGGGATTCCAAGCATATTTTCCATGCCATTAATATCAATAGAACCTGAATTGCCTACTACCTCATCCATCATATTAAGTGCAAGAACCATAGGCACATCCATCTCTAAAAGCTGCATTGTAAGATACATATTTCTCTCAATATTAGTTGCATCAACAATATTAATAATCGCCTTTGGCTTCTCATTAAGCACAAAATTTCTCGAAACAATCTCCTCACTGCTGTACGGAGGCATAGAATATATTCCCGGTAAATCCGTAACTGATGTATTCTCATGTCCCTTAATCATACCGCTCTTGCAGTCAACCGTAACTCCGGAAAATTTCCGACATGCTGATTAGAACCGGTAAGCTGATTAAACAGAGTTGTCTTTCCACAATTCTGGTTACCAACCAGTGCAAATGTAAGCTTTGTTCCTTCAGGAAGCTTTTCTCCATCTCCCTTAGCATGGTATTTACCAGTCTCACCAAGTCCCGGATGGTCAGACTTATATATTCGGTCTGGTCTTTCGTGTTTTCTTGTACGCTCATCTATAGGATCAATAGTAATCTCTCCTGCATCGGCAACTCGAAGTGTCAGTTCATAGCCATGTATCTGTAATTCCATTGGATCACCCATAGGTGCCAGTTTTACAAGCGTAACCTCCGCCCCGGGAATTACGCCCATATCAAAGAAAATGCTGTCTTAATGCGCCTTCACCACCAACTGAGGTAATTCTTGCACATTCTCCAATCTTAAGTTCATTTAACTTCATGTGTGTTTTCCTTTTCTAAATAATCTGCCCAAATCATTATTGATAATTCTTCTCAATATTTATTGTAGCACATATGACAAGTGCAGGACACCCCTTAATTGGCATCCTGCACATTTTTCTTAATATTCTACTTTCTCTTCTGCATGGAATAAATCACTTAGTAGTCGCAATCATATCCGCAATCGCCCATCTGCCCTCATATTTCACGAAATAGAATGTCGAATCAATAACATCTTTTCTCGCGCCGCCTGAGGTAAGTGTCATATTCTTTGTAAATGCAATATGACATGAATAACAGTCATCATTATATTCAATATAATTATCAACTGTCACTCCTGTATACGGATTTCCCGACAATGTGTGGTCACTGATAAATGTAATATCCGCACTTGAAGCATAATCTTTCGCAAGATTCCAGTAATAAGAATCCTCAATAAGATACTCTTTGCACTGTTGCAAGTCCATGACCTGAACCGCTTAAATCATTAGTAAGGAAATTATCCCATATTTTTGCCATATTAAGAGCTTCTTCTTTTCTTTCTGATGGCATATCGGCAGAATTGCCACTTGCGGCCTACAGATACATTTCCTTAGCATCTACATTTGCAGTAACTTCACTGCCTGATGCATTATATATCTTAATCTCCGGCTTATTGACAAATCCTGTCAGCTTATATTCTACTGATTTTGGCATTGTAACATATTTAGAGACATTCACAAAATCAGGATTTTCTATAACCTTACCAGTCTTGTAATCATCTGACACAGTTATTCCATTAACTGTAAATGTATACCCTTCCGGAATTGATACAGTATAATCGTTAGTCTTTGCTGAAAATACAGGCTCAATTGATTTAACCTTCCAGTCAAACACTGTGAGTATCCCAAGAACAACATGCTGGTCTTTAGCTTCCAGAGTCATTCTGGCAACCTTCTTGTCATCAGCATATATGTCATACATAGGCTCTTCTGTATTATAACTGCCCTCTGATTTCTTATATGTATAGTCAGTTGTACCATCTAATTCGGACATGTACATATTGACAAATGTGTCTTTTCCCTCAAACTCACTGCTGGCTGGAAGCTCAATATTATCAGCTAATGTCTTATCAGCAGCCATTTTGTAAAGTCATTAAGAAAATCATTCATAACCTTGTCTGACTGTGAATTCTCATATTTCTTAAGGCATGAACCCGTATATGCAATCATACAGATTGCAAGAATAAGAAGAATCACTGCATATACAGCAAGTCCTGTCCAGTAATTTAATGGTATATTGATTCCACCTATCTTTATAGACTTCTTAGCATTATTTTTCATATCTACACAGTTCTCCTTCCAATTACTTAGGCATTACAACAAATGCTGTTGGCGCTTCCATGATGAATTCTGATAATAAAATGTTACACTTGTCATCTCATAGCCACCGTTATATACCATTGTTGAAGAACTTCCGCCATCAAGGTTGGCGTGCATTGACTGCTCCATATTCCTGCATGACTGATATCAGGTCTGACGCAGTTGCACCAAGATGTCCTGAAGCACCTCTTCCATCTGTAACTAAAGAAGTATAGCTCCGTCAGCTCTCTGTCCGATTGCTGTTCTAGGGTTAGCCCCCGCTTCCCTGACCTTTTAATACTCTTGCTTCATTGTTAATAATAAGCGGAACAAAATGATTATTAGAATCAGAGCTTTCCTCCTGGAAAGCAACAGCATCCCTGATCCCGGCTTCATTTACATAGCTTTCAAAATCTGCTGCCGACATACCATCTATATCTTTAACAACTAAACGGTTATCCTTATTAAGTCCAATTAAGTAAAGACCTGAAAGTGCTGAAGGACTGTTATATGTAATCTTACCGTCCTGCACTACAATTCCAAGTGGTGAGCCGCCTCTGTTTCCTGATGAAACATACAGACCTCCGTTAACTCCTGCAACAGCTCCTGCCCGCTTACAATCTCATGAAGCTCCTTACCGTAATCTCCCCATGGGTATGTAGTTCCGACCTTAACCTGTGACGGATCTTTTATAATCAGCATTTTTCCAAAGAATGACCTTCCTGAAATCTCAACCATTCTTATTCCATTCCCATCAAACTGCTCTACTTCTCCGTTATTGTCAACCGTCTGTGTATCTGTGTCTGACGATATATTAATAAGAGATGTATCAATATCTGAATCCATCGACTCCATCTTATTAGCATTAATTACCTCATTAATCTGTGCATCTGTACAGAACCACGAAGCAAGAAACTTCATCTGACCTGATTCAAGAACTGTTGATATAAAAAGATTTCTGGCAAAGAGGTGCTGAATCGCTGCATATTCTCTTAATCATAATGAATAAAGTTCTACCAGCATTACTATAGTAACAAGTACCACCAGTAACACCCTGCCTATAATTCTGGCAATTTTCTTTCCCATAATTTTCTCCCTATTCTGTGTTATATATTATTCCAGTCTCATTGCCTTAGATATCACTGAACCTGAAATACTGAAAATATTAATTATTATATCACTAATATGGCGGTGTTTGCCATATATAATTTGAAATACTCATCGCTGCCACTTTTTCTTATCTATTTTCATCGCTGTCCGCACGGACAGCTCATATGCCAGAACTGCGTTCTGGCATTGTCGCGACGCTCCCCGAATATACAAGAACAAGCCCCAGCCCATGCAAGCATGGCTGTCACTTCTTCTTGTACATTCTCATCGCTGTCCGCGCAAAAAAGAGCGACGGCAAATTAACTCTGCCATCGCTCTTTTTAAAAAAATATGAGGGAGAAAAAATGTTTTCTTTACTCCATCATAATACAACATACTTTGTGATATGTTAATATATATTGTATAAAGCATTTATAAAAAAAATATAAACTGGCATTCATCTTATTCCGGTCGTCCAAGATAAAATCCCTGCACTAAATCAATACCATTATCCCTTAAGAATTCATACTCTTCTCTTGATTCAATACCCTCAGCAAGCACTTTGATGCCTCTTTTTATGGAAGCTGTCTCTATAATAATAGTAATACTCCTGCTTATCAACATCATTCTCAATATCTGTTATCAGACTTCTGTCCAGCTTTACGATATGCGGTGCAAATATATCAACTGCCATCATATTATTATTGCCTGTTCCAAAATCATCAAGTGCAATATTGAATCTGCTTCTGTTAATTGAATTCTTCTTAGACTGCCATTTGTCAATGTCCAGTGCTGTGTATTCCAGAATCTCTATTATCCCCTTATCTCCCAGAACATCGGCATAGAATTCATCAAAAACAGCCTGCTCCTCTGCAGTAAATGATTCCGCAGGAAATGAATTAATTGCTATATATGAATGGTATCCTCGCTTTGCATAACACTGTACTGCTCCAAATATAGTTGCGACCTCAAGTGTATGCAAATCATTCTTTATCCTGAACTCTTCAATTAAATCCATAACCCCAATATTCTTAGGTCTCATTAAAGCCTCATATGCATATATATCCCTGCCATTCGGATAAAATATAGGTTGAAATGCATAACTTATTTCCAGCTTTGCAAGCTTGTCTTTAATCTCTTCATCAAGCGGAAAAATGCTGTAGTCTACCATACTTTTGTCAATATCCTCTCACATTATTTACAAATCACATAAACAGATTTTACCGCTTTATTACATTCTTTGCAACTGTTATATTCATTCACAATCAATCATAAATAATCATCATAAAGGTGTAAGTTCTGACATTTTACTGCATGCAATTCTGAAGTTTTCTATCTTCATATCAGAATAGCTGATAACAAAGCTGTGGCTGTATTCATCAGTATTACTATGATAGTACTCAGATAACGCATTTATATGGATGCCTTCTGCCTCAAGTTTTCTTTTTACCTCATTATCAGAAAGTAATGTATTAAGTTCAAGAATAAAATGCAGTCCTGAATCAGCCTCTCTTACTCTTCCAACACATTTGAACGATTCCTCTTTAAGTACTGAAAGAACAGCCTCTCTCTGTTTCGTATAATACAGTCTCATTCTGTTTAAATGTTTCTCAAAATATCCTTCTTCTATGAATGCAGCAAGTGCATACTGCTCGAAATTAGATACAGTACATGCATAAAAATCAAGTTTTTCCTGATATGTTGCTGCAAGGTGTGGTGGCAGAACCATATAACTGATTCGGATTGTTGGGGTCAGTGTTCTTGAAAATGTATTCATATATATAACCTTTTCACTTATATCTATGCTTTTCATAGTCGGAATTGTCTTTCCTGTCATACGAAATTCTGAATCATAATCATCTTCTATTATATATCTGTCCGGCTTTTCATTAGCCCATGCAAGCAATTCAAAAACGCCGGCTTACCGGCATTGTTATACCTGTCGGATAATGATGTGTAGGACTTATATGAACAATATCTGCCATACATTCTCTTACCGCTTCCGGTTTCATTCCTTCATCATCCATACCGGCATAACAGAATTTCACATTATTACTTGCATATATCCTTGCTATCTTAGAATATCCCGGATCTTCAACACAATACACTTTATCTCTTCCCAAAAGCTGTATAAGAAGACTATACATATATTCAGTTCCGGCGCCAATGATTATCTGTCCTGGTGTTACCTGCATATCACGAAATGAAGCCAGATGCATAGCAATTGCTTTTCTTAACTCCCATGTTCCTTCTCCCGGAGATATCTTCATAAGATCATCCTGCCTGTCTGTTATAACACGTCTCATGTTTAGCCCATGTTGCAAATGGAAAGCTTCCAGGATCTGTCCTGTTTGATGATAAATCCGATTTATATCCAGTCTTCTTTTGCGGTTATTTCTGGAACTTCATATTTTACTGGCTTTTATCCTTGCAACACCTGAAATATCTGATACATAATAGCCCTTCTTAGGAACAGAATATATATCCTTCACTCATAAGCTGTCCATATGAATTCTCTACTGTTATGGTGCTTATTCCAAGATTGACAGCAAGCGTTCTCTTTGAAGGAAGATGCTCACCCTTAACAAGTCTGCCTTCTATTATATCTTTTTTGATACATTTGTATAAATATTCATATATTGATTCTTTCCAATGTTTTCAAACGAGTATGTTAACATAATCTGACCTTGTTTCTTTTGCAGAAATCTTCCTTTATATTAATGTCAGTTATTATAACATACATTATATTTCGTGACAATCTGTCAACATGCATATATCAAGTGTAAGTTATCTGATAAATGTATAGTTACAGACTCCAGTTAGCGACACTGTAAGCTGTGTGTTTACCATACCTGCGTATATTCCGGATTTTGCCATAAGTTCTGATGGTTTACCGCTTTCTGCTACTTTACCATTTTTTAATA
>VOFG01001577.1_pt1 | contig 35295 bp, 34 predicted proteins | sample 5384171 | NCBI WGS metagenome assembly VOFG01 (sample SAMN12384726, study PRJNA508395) | human gut metagenome | isolation source: healthy gut F | host: Homo sapiens
TCTTAGTATATCTGATTTACTCACCCCGTGCAAGCAAAATGCATAAAAAAAAAGCCCTGTCTGCATTCACAGACAGGACCTTGAAATCTCTTATGAAACTTAAGACTAGTTGGTAATAACCTGCTCGGTCTCTTTGTCGAATACGTGGATCTTCTCAACATCCAGAGCGAACTTAACGGTATCGCCAGGTCTTGCAGTGGTACGAGAATCTACTCTTGCGGTCATAGGGAACTCGTCAAGATCGAAGTACAGATATACTTCTGCACCAAGTAACTCATAAACCTTGATGGTAGAGGTAAATACGCTCTGAGGAGAGGTCTCGATGTACATCTCGGAATCATATACATCCTCAGGACGGATACCGAAGGTAACAACCTTTCCATCGTAACCGCCATCGATCAGCTTCTTGGACTTAGCGGGAGGAAGGGGAATGCTGTGGCCTGCGATTACCAGGTTAGCGATGTCGCCTTCTACCTTAACAGTAGCATCTAGGAAGTTCATCTGCGGAGATCCCATGAATCCTGCTACGAACAGGTTGCAGGGCTTCTCATACAGGTTCTGAGGAGTATCTACCTGCTGGATAACGCCGTCCTTCATAACAACGATTCTGGTACCAAGGGTCATAGCCTCAGTCTGGTCATGTGTAACGTAGATGATGGTGGTGCCCAGTCTCTGATGCAGCTTAGCGATCTCGATACGCATCTGTACACGCAGCTTAGCATCCAGGTTGGACAGAGGCTCATCCATCAGGAATACCTTAGGGTTACGAACGATTGCACGTCCCATAGCAACACGCTGTCTCTGACCACCGGACAGAGCCTTGGGCTTACGATCAAGCAGGGGAGTCAGATCCAGGATCTTAGCTGCTTCCTTAACCATCTTATCGATCTGATCCTTGGGAACTTTTCTCAGCTTCAGACCAAATGCCATGTTGTCGTATACGGACATATGAGGATACAGAGCGTAGTTCTGGAATACCATTGCGATATCTCTATCCTTAGGCTCTACATCGTTAACTACTCTGTCACCGATCTTCAGTTCACCGGAAGAGATATCTTCCAGACCTGCGATCATACGAAGGGTGGTGGACTTACCACATCCGGAAGGACCTACGAAAATGATGAACTCCTGATCTGCGATCTCAAGGTTGAAATCCTTAACAGCTTCGAAACCGTTAGGATATACTTTGCAGACATTCTTTAAAGATAAACTTGCCATTTGAAAATACTCCTTTCATATTTACCAATGTTATTTTCTCTCATTGTGAAACGATATGTCTCGTTTGAATCTGAATTCAGTATAACGAAAATCACGAAAATGTGCCATACCACTATTTCACAAAGATTTTGAATCCTATTGTAAGAATTGCTTATAAAGTTTGTTTTTTTTCGAAATGCTTGTCAGATTGAACAAATCCGCCCGCATTTCTTGGACATATTCCACAAGAATCGCCCTACTTTGTCTCATTTTCCGGCTTTTTATAGAAGCTAAGCTGGTTTTTGCCATGTCTTTTTGACACATACAGCGCATTATCTGCGGCTTTGTACAGTTCCTCGAAAGACTTGCCGTCCCCGGGGAAGACCGCTGCTCCCACGCTGGCCGTTACGGAATATTTTACATATTCTCCCACTTCAAACTGATGGAAGAACTGTTCGATCTTCTTGCCTTCCCGTTCGATCATACTGATCTCGCGGATATCCTTCAGAAACACCATGAACTCATCGCCACCGGTACGACCCACGATATCCGTAGCCCGGAACATGGATTGCAGACGTACTGCCAGGTTGCGGAGCACTTCATCTCCGAAGGCATGTCCCATAGTATCATTGATCTTCTTAAAGTTATCAACATCCAGTACGAACAATACGCCCTGCTTGTCAGGGGTACTTTTCCATGTATTCCCGGATCTTACGCTCTGTGGCCATCTTATTGTTCAGATCCGTCAATAGGTCAGTATCCGCTTTATCCTCCAACACCTTACTGTGTTCAGAGGCTTTGATGCGTACCAGAATATTGATTGCGGTGATAATAATAAGCGCTACTGCAATGGAAATACTGATCTTGACGATCAGATTCACAATCGGGCCGCGGAAGGACTGCTGGATTCCAGACAGATAGGATTCATTAATACCGACCACCAAGTTCCACTCGGTACCGCGGATTGGAAAATGACAGATGATCTTGCCTACACCGTCTTCCTTAACATGTAAAATGCCGCTGTTGCCCTTCTGCTGCTGTCTTTCAAACAGGGTCCAGCTTCCCAGGCTTTCCGAAATATCTTTCAGGGAATTCCAGAAATCATTCTGCAAAATAGTCGTTCCGTCAGTGGCACCGTAGCATGCCATAATGGTTCCGTTCCGGTTGACCAGAGAAAAAAATGCCTTGTCACCATATACAGAATTGTCGAAGAATTCCTTCATGTCATCCGGGTTCATATAACTGAGCAGATATCCGGTGACATTTCCGGATATCGCAATCGGACACACATAGATAAAGGCAGTCTGTCCGTTGATCCCATCCGTGCCGGCATAAATATAATGGGCGGAGGTTCCGCTGATGCTGCCGTAATAGTTTAACTCCGACATATCGAACTCCCGGCGGTCACTCAGCATTCCGTTTCCGTTCACAGCACAATAAGCAGACATATAGGCGTTGCTGGCTTTTACAATGGTGTCCAGCTTCTCATATACAAAAGCATCACTTCTGTCCGGCCGGCTCGCCATAATGTTTGCCATGGCACTCGTGATATCTCCCAATGCCCCCAGCTTGTCATCTACTCCCGCGGAATAGTAATAGCCGATCTGCTCTGCCTGATCATCCACCACCGTCCGTATGGCTGAATTCATTTTATTATTAAATTCGTAAATACTCAGAACCAGTGCAACTACCAGCAATGCGCAGGGAAAGACCCACTGGAAAAAAATTTCCCAAAATTTTCTCTTTTGCATACTCCGAACACCTCTCGTCTGATGCCCCCGCAGGACATTTTTGTTACTTCACGTCTGTTTTCAGGCTTTCATCCAGTTCATCATGGAATACTCTCTCATCCTCTTCCGGCGAGATTTCCGGTGCAGGCTCCTGTTCTGACAACAACTGATCTTCCAGCTTCTGGAAGAATTTATTGTACAGCATGGCAGAGGCATAAGCCGGCAGCGAAAAACCAAACAGGAAAATAATGGGTATCAGTCTTAAAGATACCAGATAAATAATCAACGGGAAAAATGCCATTACGAACATTACAACTGTCTTGGGCAGCTGTAAAATACTCATGATAAATGCATTTCGAATGGTTCCCATGATTGTATTGTCAAATTTGGCAAGTACCGGAAATACATATAAAGAAGTGCAGATCACCAGCACTCCTGCTGCCATGATCAGTACCACCAACACCTGGCTGAACTGCATTCCGGATTTGGTAATAATGTAGTAATCACCGCCAAGGATCGCCGCTACCAGCATAAGCAGCAACCAGATCAGGGTTGCCTGGCGTAAATTGGTCTTAAAGGATTTAAAAAAGCTTCTTGTAATATAACTCTCCTCGTTACGCACGATCTTCAATGCCACATAATGCATGGAAGTCAGCGCAGCTCCAGCGGTAATGACAGGGATGCAGCAGATCAGTGTCAGAATATTGAGCCACATCAGATCTGCCATTTTGTTCAGTACATTCATTAAAGGGCTATCCAGATCAAAAATTTTCATTTATATCTTATCCTTTTCTGTTTTATAAAAATTTTTCCATGGGGGTCACACGTATTCCGGAAAATGCCTCCTCTTCATGTACCGCATGAAACCCCAGTTTTCGATAGAACTCTACGGCATACGGAGCTGCTTTCAGCGACATATACCGTTCCCCTTCCTCTTTTTTCAGATATTCACACATTCTTCTCATCAGATCCCGTCCGATTCCCCGATGATGATACTCCTCATCAACAAAAAGAAGTGATAAATGATTATAATTCCGCACGGAAGCCGCTCCGATGACTCTCTCACCGTCCAGCGCCACCATCATCTGATATCTTCCCTGCTGGAACGACTTATAGAGGTGTTCATCCGTAATAAAATCATAAAAGTTACGGATTCCCTCCTCTGTATAATCCACCGCCTCAAATTTCAAAAATGTCTTCCAGATCATATGCATGGCAGGAATCCAGTCTTTGTCTTCCGCCCATCTGATCTCGTAAGTGCCCGCTGCCGTATCCGACATGATGCACCGCCTCTCTGATCCGAAAGCTTTCCGGTCTTAATCCAGTCCCGGAATCTCCCTGCGGATCCATTGATAGATGTCCTCCATGGCCTGTTCACCGTCTTCCTCATTCAAAAGCTCATGTCTGTCATTCTCGTACAGTTTGACGGTAATATTTTTCACACCAGCCTTCTTCAGAGAATCACATGCCTTCCGGACACCCTTACCGTAATCTCCCACTGGGTCCTCGGCACCGGATACCATAAGGATTGGCAGGTTCTGCGGTACCTTCTCCAGATTCTCCTGCTTCTGCAGTCTGCGGATCAGTTCAAACAGCGTCTGGAACCCGTTCACAGTGAAGGTAAATCCACACAGCTCATCCGCTATATAGCGGTCCACATTCTCCGGATTCCGGCTCAGCCAGTCACTTGCGGTTCTGGGTACATCGATCCGCTTGTTGTAGTTCCCGAATGCAGCCTTATCAATAAAATGACTGACATGCCTGGAACCACAGAACAGCTTCTGTATGCCTGCCATGGCTTTGGAACAAAGGATCAATCCCCCGGACTGCATTCCCGTTCCGACAATTACCGCCCCGTCGACTCCCTTACCGTAACGACACAGATAATTCCTCGTAATAAAGGAACCCATACTGTGTCCCAAAATAACATAGGGCACCTCCGGATAGCTTTCCTCTGTGATCTTCTTCAGCCGATGTACATCCCTTACCACTACCGTTGCCGGATCCTGTTCGCAGAAGTAACCGTAAGTGCCGCCTTCCGCCACAGATTTTCCATGTCCGAGATGGTCTTCTCCGGTAACAAGGATTCCTCTGGCAGTCAGAAATTCAGCCAGGTTCTCATAACGCTCCACATACTCTGCCATTCCGTGCACTACCTGCACAATGCCTTTTACATTGCCGTCATCGGGAGTATATCTCACTGCATGGATACGGCTTTCGCCGTCCCGGGAATCAAAGTAAAATTCTTCCTTAATCATAAGACCTCCTTGGTTACGGAAAAATCATAGGACGCACAAAACAAATGTCAATTTTACAGCATCTGCTTTGGCGTCCTATTCATTATATATCATTTCTTATAAAATTTTAAGCCCTATATTGCTTTTTTTGTAAAATAGTAACAGTTCATCCCGCCTCATTCGTAAAGTTGCGTTGTCATATACTATTTAACAGATCTCTGCTCCGGCAGGCATATTCTTCTCCGGGGTGACCAGAGCCAGATTGCCTTCCGCGTCTTCTGCGCACAGGATCATGCCCTCGGACATTACTCCTGCCAGTTTCGCAGGCTTCAGGTTCACCAGTACCATAACCTTCTTGCCCACCATTTCCTCCGGGCTGTAATGTGCCTTGATGCCAGAGACGATCTGACGTACCTGACTGCCGATCTTCACCTGGCTGCACAGCAGCTTCTTGGACTTGGGCACTGCCTCACAGGAAATGATCTCACCTACCTGGAACTGCATTTTTGCGAAGTCGTCATATTCGATCTCTGTCTTAGGCTCAATATCGATGGCTTCCTGCTCTGCCTTTTCTGCCTCGGCATTTGCCTCTTCCGCTTCATGCTCCGCTGCTGCCTTGATCATGGCTTCTTCCAGCTCTGCCTCTTTTTTTGCTACATCCTTCATATCCAGACGGGCGAAGAGGATCTCAGGCTGGTCAGTCACCCTGTTGCCGCTCTCATACAGGCCGAACTGCTCTAACTGATCAAAGTCACGCAGGAGGTATTCAGCTGTTTTGCGATCTTCTCTGCGGTTTCGGGCATATAAGGCTCTAACAGGGATGCGCCAATGATAATACCTTCCACCAGATTGTACAGAACGGTAGCCAGACGATCTGCCTTGGCTTCGTCCTTGGCCAGTACCCAGGGTTCGGTCTCATCGATGTATTTATTACAGCGTTTGAAGATGCCGAAGATCTCGGTCAGGGCATCTGCTACTCGCAGTTCTTCCATTTTGGCTACTACTTTTGCATAAGTGCCGGTCACAGTCTGTTTCAGATCGGCATCCACTGCTGCATCGTTCTCGGTCAGCTGTACATTCCTATTCTCTACTACACCGCCAAAATACTTGTTGCTCATGGAAATGGTACGGTTCACCAGGTTGCCCAGGGTGTTGGCCAGATCGGAATTGGTACGCTCTGCTACCAGTTCCCAGGTCAGATTACCGTCATTTTCAAAAGGCATCTCATGCAGTACATAGTAACGTACTGCATCTACGCCGAAATAATCTACCAGATCATCCGCATAGACCACATTTCCCTTGGATTTGCTCATCTTGCCACCGCCCATAAGAAGCCAGGGATGTCCGAATACCTGCTTCGGCAGGGGCTCACCCAGTGCCATCAGGAAAATAGGCCAGTAGATCGTATGGAAACGGATGATGTCCTTGCCGATCAGATGCAGGTCTGCGGGCCACAGTTTCTTGTACTGCTCGGTGCTGTTGCCATCTGCATCGTAGCCGATACCGGTGATGTAGTTGGTCAGTGCATCCAGCCACACGTAGATGACATGCTTGGGATCGAAGGTCACCGGAATGCCCCAGGTAAAGGAGGTACGGGATACGCACAAATCCTGCAGTCCGGGGAGCAGGAAGTTGTTCATCATCTCGTTCTTACGGGAAACGGGCTGAATGAACTCGGGATGCTCATTAATGTGCTTGATCAGTTTGTCTGCATATTTGCTCATGCGGAAGAAATAAGCCTCTTCCTTGGCAGGCTTTACGACACCGCCGCAGTCCGGGCACTTGCCGTCCACCAGCTGGGACTCGGTCCAGAAGGATTCACATGGGGTACAGTACATTCCCTCGTAGGCCCCCTTGTAAATATCTCCCTGATCATAGAGACGCTTGAAGATCTTCTGTACCTGCTTTCATGATCCTCATCCGTGGTACGGATGAACTTATCATAGGAAATATTTAGCAGGTCGCACAGTCCGCGGATGACACCGGCGATCTTATCTACATGTTCCTTGGGAGTGATGCCGGCTGCCTCAGCCTTCAGTTCGATCTTCTGTCCATGCTCGTCAGTACCGGTCTGGAAGAAGACATCATAGCCCTCCTTTCTCTTGAAACGCGCGATGCTGTCAGCCAGTACGATCTCGTAGTTGTTGCCGATATGGGGCTTCGCAGATGTATAGGCAATCGCTGTGGTAAGATAATATTTTCCTTTGCTTTCCATAAATCACATTCTCCTTTTCTTAATTTATTTTAATTCCGACGGATCGTTCCGTGCTCCGCGCTCTCACAATCCAACCCAATATTCGCATATCGTGAAGCTTACGCTCCACTTTTATGCTCATATCGGGGCAGGTCATCAAGTCATAAAATTACTCTTGTGCAAGCACATCGTAATTTTTGACTTGTGACCTTGTTGCAATAAAAAAGTCTCCTCAAAGAACCTTATGTTCTTCAAGAAGACGAGCGTTGTCTCGTGTTACCACTTCTCTTCGTCTGCGTTTCGCAACACAGACCTCTTCGGGTCCGTAACCCTATCCGCTGTAACAGGCGGATCCTGTCGCAGCCTTGCTTCTACCGTTCCTATTCTCCCCGGTATCCGTTCGGTGCGCCGCTCAGAAGCCATCTTCTCTATCTGTCCGTTCCATTCCTCTCAGCCTTACGGAATGTTCTCTGTAAAACTTCTATGATAAATACTCTCTTCCTCATTGCATTTGCGTATTCTTACAGTAGCACAGGAAATCCGGACTGTCAATGCAGTTTTTGTTGCCATGCAATCGTAAATGTGTATAATGGTATATTATATAGGGTAATTTTTATAACATACATAAGAGGATATAAAATGAAAAAAAGTAAATTACCAAAACAGGCCTTGATCATTCTGGGCATTGCTCTGGTACTGGTAATTTCCACAGTTATGTGGAGTTCTGCCCAGATCACACAGGATACAGAGGAAGAAGTACAGTCCACTCTCCGGGATGTTGCCACGCAGAACGCCCTGATCGTACAGCAGGAGCTCCGTGAAAACTTCAACTTATTATACAGCCTTGCCGATGCGATCAGCGTTTCCCCGGATGCAGTCAATGCAAAATCCATTGCTGCACAGTTGGGATCTTTTGTCTCCACCTATGAGTTTAAACGGATCGGTTTCGTCTCACCGGACGGTCAGGTGATAGGCACCGACGGCTATGTACAAGATCTGTCCAGCAGAGATTTTTTTAAGGATGGTATGCAGGGACTTCCTGGTATTACCAATACCCTCCAGGATCGCCTCGGTACTCCGGAACCCATCAATGTATTCAGCATTCCTGTGTATGATCAGAGTGATTCCATTATCGGTGTTTTATTTGCCACCTATCGGAACCAGCATTTTGAAGAAGTTTTAAGCGTACAATCCTTTAATAATCAGGGCTTCAGCTGTCTGGTAAATCAGGACGGTGACCTGATCGCCACATCTTCCAATGCACCGGCTTCCCTGCAGGAAGCCGACCGGATATCCGATTATCTGACTCAGGATGCCCGTAACGACCAGCCCTTGCAGGATCTGCATACGCTGCTTCAGAGTTCTTCTTCCAACGGTGGTTATTTCTACGGAGACAGCCAGAAGTATTATTACTATGCGGCTGCAATGGACAATCTCCGCAGCGACAGACAGTGGTTCGTCCTGACTATTGTTCCCGATCAGGTACTTTCCAGTCGTTCTGCCCCGATATTGCTCCAGGTGCGGCTGCTGATCCTGCTGATCATTGTGATTGCCGGAGGCGGTACTTTTGCTTTTGTCCACAGTATCCGGATACAGCGCAGACAGTTATATCGTCTGGCCTATGTGGATCCTCTGACGAATGGTGATAATTTTGCCTGCTTCAAGGAGAAATTATCCCACCGCGGCGGAGACAGCGGCTTCTATGTTGCCCTGGATCTTCAGGATTTCAAGCTGATCAATAATACCTGTGGTGTGGCCAAGGGTGACGAAACACTGTTGGAAGTATGGAAGATCCTGCAAACCGGTACACATCTGGGTGAATTTTCTGCCCACATCAATGCAGACCGGTTCATCCTGTTCCTGCGGGATAATGACCGGTGTACCTTAGAACCCAGATTGGAGTGCCTGTGTCAGGATATTTCCAATTTGTCCACAAAGCTTAATATTCCGAAACTGTTCCCACTGTGCGGCATCTATGAGACCGCCGATCATAAGGAAATCGAACAGAATTACGGCAAGGCTGTACAGGCCATGTATCCGATAAAAGGAAAACGTACCAGGCATTATGCTTTTTATGATGAGCTGGATATCAAACAGCTCTCCGAGGATCGTCTGATGGAAGATGTCTTCGAAGACGCCCTGAAGAACGGAGAATTCCAGCTGTGGTATCAGCCGAAAGTAGACCCCGTCACCGGAAACATTCTGGGAGCGGAGGCTCTGATCCGTTGGAAGCGCCCCGACGGCACCATGCTCTCTCCCGGCAAGTTCATTCCATTATTTGAGAAAAACGGTAATATCACAACACTGGACGAATATGTGTTCCGCACGGTGTGCGCACAACAGCAGAGATGGCTGCAGGCTGGAGCAAAATTGTATCCGATTTCTGTAAATATTTCCAGAGTCAGCCTATACTACAGCAATGTGGTAGATAAGTACCGGGAGCTTTTGAATTCTTTCCAGCTGGATCCGAAATATGTTCCGCTGGAGATCACCGAGAGTGCTACCATTAATAACAGTGATATCTCCTCCCTGATCGAGCAGTTCCATGAAGCGGGATTTACTCTACTGCTGGATGATTTCGGAAGCGGATATTCTTCTCTGTCTTCGCTGAATGTCATGCATTTCGATACAATCAAGCTGGATAAGAGTCTGATCGATTACATTGGTGACCGGAACGGTGAAAAGCTGCTGTTGCACATCACGCAGCTGCTGCAGAGCTTCGGTATGACTATTACCGCAGAGGGTGTAGAAACTTCGGATCAGGTCGAGTTTCTGAAGAATCTTCACTGTGATGATATTCAGGGTTACTACTTCTCGAAGCCGTTACCGGTAAACGAATTTGAAGATTTTGTAAGAAAGCATACAGGTCTGTAGGGTTCGCCCACAGACCTGTTTTTTATTTCTGTATTCTTTTTTCTGTATCATTCTTCTCCCAGGATCAGGATCGACCAGGCCGGAAGCGTGATTTCTGCACCGGTACGCTCCGCAGTCTCTTCTCCGGTATAAAGTTCCCCCAGCAGTACCAGTTCCTCCGCTGTGGTGCCTCCTACGGTAAGTCCGGTCAGATCCACGCTCACAGCCTCCGCAGAGGTATTTCCCAACAATAATAAGTTACTGCCTTCATAGCTTCTTGTCAGGGCAAAGCATTGTTCACCGGAATACTGCTCCAGATAAGCGGTGGTGCCTCTGGCGATCACCGGGTTCTGGTTGCGGACACGGATCACCTGTTTCACATAATTATAGATGGAATCGGGATCCTCCTGCTGTTCTTCCAGACTGTCAAATTTCATCCGGAAATCATCCATATCTGCCGGGCCCTTACACATGCCTTCCGCATTACCGTCCTTGCTCCAGTACATGGGGGCCCGTTTGTTCTCGTCTTTGCCGGAGCCCTTCATGCCCAGTTCTTCCCCATAATAGAGGAATACATTGCCATTCATTAAGAGATTAAGGGCATTGCCCATTTTCGTCTGAGCTTCGCTATTCTCCCCGGCATAGTAGCCTGCACTGCGTCCCATATCATGATTGGTGTAGAAGGGAGCATTGATATAATCCGGATTGTACTGCGCATACATGCCCTGCTCTGTTTCCAGATTCTTTGCATAAGATGTTGCCGATGCCTTACCGTTCATCACATTGGCAATGATACCGGACTTGTCGGCAAAAGCAAAATCAAACATGCTGTCCACGCCGCTCTCATAATATTTGGCATAGGTATTCTGATCCGTCCAGCATTCACACACCAGATAATTCTCCGGATCTTTGCCATGAACATAATCCGCGAACCAGCTTAGAATTTCCACATTGTCCTCTGTGGATCCGGTAACATACTCTTTTACCGCATCCAGTCGGAAGCCATCCACACCCATATCCAGCCAGAAGTCCGCGATCTGCTCAAATTCCCGGCGTACCGCCTCATTCTCCAGATTCAGATCCGGCATTCCGTCCCAGAATCTCGCTTCATAATACCAGGCCGTTCCATCCAGTTGCGCATACCCGCCCTGGTATTCTCTGGAAAAATGGTAATAATCCACGTACGGGCATTCGGAACTATCCGGTTCCGCCCCTTCCGGCAGGCTCTTCAGATACTCCGCAGCCTGTTGGAACCAGAGATGGCTGCTGGAAGAATGATTCATTGCCAGATCCAGGATCACACGGATCCCACGGTCATGACAGGCCGTCAGCAACTCCTGAAATGTTTCCAGAGTGCCGTACTGCGGATCGATATTCTCATAATCCGTGGTATCGTATTTATGATAGGTGACGGAGGGCATCACCGGCATGAGCCAGATACCATTGATTCCCAGATCCATATCTGTGGTATCATCACCGTCATTCAGGTAATCCAGCTTTTCCAGTACGCCCTGTAGATCTCCAATGCCATCACCGTCGCTGTCATAGAAGGAATATACGAAAAGCTCATAGTAGGTACGGTAGTTGTCGTCCGGGATCTGCAGTACCCGGTTGTCCTGCACCAGAGACGTGGTACTGCCGGTGCTGTCAGTGTTACTGTCCGCGCTCTCATCCTGTACGGTGGCAGTCTCATTCTGTGTACCGGCAGCAGACGCATTGCTGTTTTCTCCTTTGCTGCCTCCACAGGCAGTCAGAGACGCTGTCATTCCCACCACCAGTATTGCTGCCCATATTTTTCTGTTCCATTTGCTCATAGTTATCGCTTACTCCTCAGATCCGCTTTTTTCAAACCGGAACCATTTGAAATCAAAATTGCATCCCGGCAGGAAAACGAAGGTCACATTCTGCTCTCCCGTCACTCTTTCCAGAGGGAAACGCAGTTCCCTATATTCCTCGCTGTGCGGGAAGGGAAGTACCTGTGTAGCTCCATCGGTAAACCTAAGCTGGATCGTATTCTGCTGTAAAGGAGTTCTTCCGCAGATGACAATGCTATCGGTTCCCGCTTCTCCAAAGTTCATATCCGTAAATTCGAGAGAGACATTATTGCCGATCTGTTCAACGGCATCCCCGGTTCTCACAAAGCTGTCACCATAGGTAACTCCGTCCGTGAGAGCACTCAGTCTTGCATAAGCTTTTTCCTGTCTGGTGAAATGAAACTCTTTCAGGAAAATTTTATCTTCTGACACTATTGTCAGTTTTATTACACCCTTTAATCTCCGTGGCAATACAAAGGTATCCGGCTGGAAGACTTCCCAGATGCCCGGCTTCTGATAGGTTATTTCACCCACCAGTGTTCCCTGTGTCCCGGAACCGCTCTCTTCGGGCTCTCCCTTCCATATCTGAATCCGGTGGGGATCATTATCATTGGCAAAAATGGACAGCGTGATCTCGTCACTTCCGAATTCACCAAAGTCTAACGCTTCATAGACCAGTCCGGTAGGCTGTGCCTTGTCCGTTCCGGCACTGTTCTCCACTCCGCGGCTTACGTCTCCGCCAAAACTTCCGACATAAGAAATACCCGTCACCGGCTCATACGGAGAATGGAACGTCTGTCCCATGCCCTCCACTGCAAAGTCAAGTTGGGAAATCATTTTAATATTGGTTGTTCCGTTACAGGTCATACACCTTACCTGAAAACTGCCATCACTGATGCCTGTGATCCGGATGCTCTCGCCGTCTTCCAGTTCCTCCAGTTTTGCCACAGGGCTGGGGATACCGGAAGCGTCAGTAATGCTCCAGAGAAGCTTACGGTCTGTGGCTTCCATGGGATAGATACGGGTATGTAGCAATACATACGGCTTCTCCGGTGTCAATCTCATATAGGGAGCGCTCATTTCCAGTTTCCGCACCGGAACAAATCCGGGATCCACAAAGGCGGGCGGATATTCTCTGTTTTCTTCTGTTGCGCAGACACCGGGACGAATCGGTGCTTCGACTGCCTGTAACGTCACTGTCGCCGTGCGGTGCCCGGCAGCTGCCTTTGCTGTTCCAGTACCGGTTTCATTGGTCATGCTGTTCACTGTGGCTGCCCATGCATCCTTCACAGTCACACGAATCTCCCCCGGCGTAGTTTTTGCTGCGATCATAGCCAGTAATTTCCCCTGGAACAACTTACGTACGGTTCCCTTGTAGGCATCGTAATCGGCGCTGTCACCATTGTCCAGTCCCACCAGTCTTCCAGCACCTTCCACGGTCACTCTCACATAATCGGAGGCATTTTCCACAGGATATCCGTCCCGGTCCTCCGCTGAGATCTCCACAAAGATCATGTCCTCGCCGTCAGCATGCAAGGCTGATTTATTTGCTTTTAATACATAATGATCTGTGTTGCCGAAGGAATGTCTCTCCTGTCTGGCTATCTCCCTACCCGTTTCGTCGTATGCCACGGCACAGATACTGCCGGGCGCATACGGTACTTTCCAGGAAGGCTGCAATACCGTTCCTTTCTGATGATCGATCTGCTGTTTTCCCTGTGACACTCCGTTTACGAACAGTTCCACCTCCGGAGCATTGCTGGTGATCCGCACGTCCACCTGCTGTCCCGGATTAAAATCCCAGTAGGGATATACATGGATCATGGGATCTTTTTTCCCATCCGTCCATTCCGAACGGAAGACGTAGTAGGAGTCTTTGGGAAATCCCGCCGTATCCATCTGTCCGAAATAGCTGTTTTTCGTCTGATAAGGGGTCGGCTCACCGATATAGTCAATGGCTGTCCAGATGAACTGACCACAGGAATAAGGGGTATCTCTGTCCATAGTGATACAGTATTCCGTATTTTTCGCCGCCCAGCTGGTAGTACTGTTGCCCAACGCAGAACACTGTTCGTCCGCTTCGATCAGATTCGCCCTCTCCAATGGAAAATGATACACCCCTCGGCTCTGTACCACAGAGGAAGTCTCACTTCCGTAGATGATCCAGTCCGGATGCTTTTCATGGTGTTCCGCATAATATTTTTCCGCGTAGTTATAGCCCGCCACTTTCACGATATCCGCACATTTCTGAGCATTTTCCCAGGGCATGTAATTGGAACCGATCGTCACCGGTGCCACCTTCCGGTAATCCCACTTTCTGACTGCTGCAAGGAGGCTACGGGTGATCTCCTGTCCATGGGCATCCGCATGGGTATCCGGAATCTCGTTGCCAATGCTCCACATGATAACGGAAGGATGATTGCGGTCTCTGCGGATCCAGCTGCGTACATCCTTCTCCATCCATTCCTTGAAAAATCTGGCATAATCATAAGGATTCTTTGCCATCTCCCACATATCGAACGCTTCGGATACGATCAGAAATCCCATCTCATCCGCCAGTTCCATCAGTTCCACAGCGGGCATATTGTGGGAAGTCCGCACAGCATTGACACCCATGGAACGCATGAGTTCAAATTTCCGGCGCATGGCTTCTTTGTGAAAAGCTGCTCCCAGCGCTCCGAGGTCATGGTGGTCACAGGCACCGTTCAGGCGCACTTTTCTGCCGTTTAGTAAAAAGCCCCTGGCAGGATCAAATTGCATGGTGCGGAAACCGATGCGAAGATGTTCTTCCTGTGTGATTTCCGTCTTCTGTAAGGCTTCACCTGCTCCGTTCTCCCCGTCGTTCATTGGAAGTTTGCATAGACGAACTGTAAGATCATACAGATAAGGATCTGTGATGTCCCATTTCCGGGGATTATCCACAGGAATCGCCACAGATGTCTTCTCCTGTCCACCGGCGAGGGGCTGTTTTACCCGGAAAATCTCCCTGTTTTCCGTTTCTGCAGAGTTTTTACTGTCCCCGGCATAATGTAAGCAATATTCCAGTTCATAATTCTCAGTAATTGCTCCCCATTCCAGTTCCGTATCGATGATCAGATCGTAGCCGTTTTCCGTCTCCACGGAGGAGGTATAGATACCGTCCAGCGGAATATGTGTCTCAGGCAGACGGATCATCCAGACATCACGGTAGATTCCGGCACCGCTGTACCATCTGCTGTTTGGTGCCTGAAAGGTTACCCGGAGAACAACTTCATTTTCACCTTCACGCAGATGATCCGTAATGTCCCAGTCAAAGGTGGAGTAGCCGTATTTCCAGTCACCGAGGCACACGCCGTTTATATAGATGGAAGAATCCATGTAAACACCCTCGAAGCGCAAAATGACACGTTCGTCACATGTCGTGCAGGCATTACCTGCCACAGAATTTGACTGCTCCCGCAAGTTCTCCTGCGCCGCTTCGCCTGCATGCTTTACTCCGGATGCGGAATACACGAATTTCTTCCGATACCAGCCGATGCTGTCTTCGTACAGGTTCTTCGTATCATAGATCAGCCAGTCGTGAGGCAAGTCTGCCGGCTGCATCTCCCGCTCCCAGAGCGCCCGGTCTTCCCATTCCACATCCAATGCTGTTTTGGCAAAATACCAGTTATCATTCCATAACGTTCTGCTATTCATCGAAATTTCTACCCTTTCTGTCCCTACCTCTTCCTGTCCGTTTTCTGCTCTTATATTGCATCCGCCCGGTCTTCCAGACGCTTTACCAGATAGACCGCCAACAGCGCATCTAATGTTCCCAGCACAATGCCGCCCAGAATATCCGTGGGATAGTGCACGAAGAAATAGAGTCTGGAAAAAGCAATGATTGCTGCCACCAGCAGACTTAAAATACCTGCCTTACGATAATAGCTGAAAATGGTCACCGCTCCGGCAAAACCGTTGGAAGTGTGTCCCGAAGGGAAGGAATATTCCGAAGGGAACGGAATTTTCAATGTCACGCTGGTATCCACCGCACAGGGGCGGGGTCTCGCGATCACATTTTTTAGGAACAAATTTCCCACAAGATAGGTGATTGCCATGGCGATTATCATGGTCAGACCGCATTTCCGGGTCTTCGGAATGCATGTCAGCACAATCGCAATGACAATCCATACCAGACCGCTTTCTCCGATCGTAGTAAAAAAACGCAGGATCTCTGTCAGCCATTCCTGATGGATCCCCTGAATCGCATGCAATATCTGTAATTCCATCCTTCGTTCCTCCTTGTCCGTCTTCCGGCTTGGTTATCGGCCGCTCCGTAATTTCACCGTCAGACATTCTTTTGAACTATTGTAATCTATTCAGAAATGCCTTTGCATTGGCTGCAATGTCATCCTTAAATACAGCGGAACCGGCTACAATGACATTGGCTCCTTTTTCCATGGCAAATGCTACATTGTCCAGATTGATACCACCGTCTACTTCCAGATCGGTAGACAGCCCCTTATCGTTGATCATTTTCCGGATCACCTGTACCTTATCCAGGCACTCCGGGATCAGCTTCTGTCCGCCGAATCCGGGCTCCACTGTCATTACCAGCACCAGATCCACCAGTTCCAGATAAGGTTCCACTGCCTCTGCCGGAGTGGCGGGCTTAATGGTGATGCCGGCCTTTTTGCCTGTGGCATGTATTTTTTCAATGCATCCCTCCACATCTTCTGTGGCTTCCAGGTGAAAATTCACCAGGTCCGCACCACAGGCAGCGAACTCTTCCACATAACGTTCCGGCTTCTCGATCATCAGATGCACATCGAGAAACATATCCGTGTGGGATCTGACAGCTTTTAATACCGGCATACCGTAGGAAATCGACGGTACAAACAATCCGTCCATCACGTCTACATGCAGCCAGGAGACCCCTGCTCCTTCCACAGCTTTGATATCCTCTCCCAGTTTCCATAAATCCGCCGAAAGAATTGAAGGTGATAATAAATTCATGTTACTCCTCATTTCTGCCCCGCAAGGCCTTGTCTGTTGCTTATTACCGTTCTATTCTAGCAAACTTGTTTTCGTAAAACAAGACTAACGAAAAGGAACCTTTTCCTTTTGGAAAAAAGTTCCTCCGTTCGCAATTCTCTATAGGTTTTTCACGTCTTCTTTCAGTTTGTTCCAGGCATCTTCATGCTCCGTATAGTAAATGGGACATTTCTTTCCGCCACAATCATAGTGGCGCAAGATGTCATCGGGTTGCAGGTCATAGGCATCAGTCAGCCATTTCAATAATTTGATCAGAGAATCATAGGTCTCCTGAGTAAACTGGCCGTTGTCCGCCTTGTAGCAGCATTCGATAGAAATAGAATCCTCATTGCGGGTCTGTACTGCATAGGCGATCTCGTCCAGAGGAACGCACTGAAGGATCTCGCCATCATAGCCAATGATAAAATGGGCACTGGCACTGCGTTCATGATTGTCTTTCAGCTGTTCGAAATAGCTGCGGTTCTGGGCCGCGCTGGTCCCAGGATTCGCCGTGTAATGTACAAAAATATTTTTCACTTCCGTCAGGGGATCTCCCGGTCTGGAATATTCATTCACGGTGAGAAAATCTTCTGTCCAGTTGGGATGTGCTGCATATACATCCGCCGGAAGTCCCTGGATCCGGGTTCCCGTGGTCTCCCCGATCTGTTTTTCGATCCGCTGCACAGCTTCTGCCGCAACTTCCACAGGAGTACTGGCCTCCGCAGTGCTGGCAGGTACTTCCAACAAATTTTTCAACATAAAGATTCCTGCAAGAATGCTGGCACACAGCAGGGAAATCTTAATATATCTGCGGATTCTTGCCTGTCTGCGGCGGCGCTGCCTCCCGGCTCTGACCCGGCGTTGTCTGACGCGGGTGCTGTAAGCATTGTCTTTGTAAACATTTTGCTCATATGCATTGCCCGGATGACCCTGCTCCTGCCGCCAGGCCTTGTTTTTCTGCTGTGCTGTCGTCGAATACTGCGGATATGATTTCTTCCTTCCGCCTTCCTGCGGCATTGCCGATATGCTATGTTGTGACCGTTCTGTGCGTCCTCCGGTATGATTGCTTCGTGATTGATCGGCGTATCTTCCGGTCTGTCTGTCTTGCGGTTGTCCTACACGTCTTCCTACGTGTCTGACTATATTTTTTCCAGTCCGGTAATCCACCAGATACGGATTTCTTCGCACCTGTATCATTTCCAGATCCGGTTGTCTGCTCGAACGATTCTCCTGTGTCATATTGCTGCCCCCCAGAGTTAATTGCTTTCTTTGAGTCCCAGTTTAATCCGGAGTTGTCACATTTTTCGGCACATATTCCTTAAGATTTTATAAATTTATTGTTTAAAAAGTTCCAGCAAATACTTTTCTATCACCTGTGCTGCTTTGCGATGAGCTTTCACTCCGGGATGCAGGCGGCTGCCTACGGTGTCCGGTGTGGTGTTGGGAAGTTGTAAAAAGTGGATTCTGGTATCAACAGTCTGTTCCGCGTAGGTTTCCACCGCTTCACGGATGACGGGCAGGAAATTGTCTCCCAGCATACCATAGCCCCAGATGATCTGTGCCTCAGGATTGCAGTCACGCACAGCTTTCAGGAAATCTCGGATTGCTGTAGTCAGGATCTTTTTGACTTCTTTTATGTCACGGGTTCCTGCCCATTCTCTTACCAGTTCCGCTGCGGACTGGATTGCTGTGGCATCGTTAGTTCCCAGATTAATGATCACGGCATCCGGCTGCCATGCCTTGAAATCATAGTCTTCCAGTGCTCCCAGCGAAGCATTTCGCTCCCCGGTAAGCAATCCGCAGACCTGTTTATAATAGGGAGGAATCTTATTCTCTACAATGCCATCCCAGCCGGTGACGATTCCCCAGCCACTCTGGGACACCACACGATATTCCGCAGAAAGCGCATCCGACACCATACGGGGATACGTATTTTCCGCAGAGAAGAACGCACTGATCCAGTCTTCCTCACCTACCGGCCCCATAGTTCCCTCTCCACTGGTAATACTGTCTCCTACAAATTCCAGGCGATATTCAGGATCCGGTAGAACCAAAAATTCCCCATCTCCATATTGCAATCCCAAAATCTGTATCATGTGCAGCGGGTCCTGGTGCATAGCCTGTACTTCCTTCAGAATCCGTACATGCTTCGGCTTTCCTACTGTCATTCCTCGAAACAGGCATACTTCATTTTTCCCTTTATTAACCGGAAAACGGCTGATCTGGGCACCATTCAGTTCTACCGCCAGCCATGGCTCCATCGTGTCGTAATCAGCATTTACTTCCAGCCACAATTCACTGCCAGTATATAGAAATTCTATACCGCTGCCGGTCCAGAATAAATTGATCACATCTTTTCCCGTGGTCCGGCCCAATACCCGCACTTGCGGCAAATCCGCTATACTTATAATCTTTTTCTGCTGTTCCATTTTCCCATACCTTCTACTCTGTTTTCTGTTGCTTCGACATTTTCTGTTATGATCTTCCGATTGCCTGCTTTACTCTCTCCTGCCGTACTCTTCTGCGATCACATTCTCCGCAGGACGTCCGCATACCGCATAAGGGCTCAATCCTTCCAAATTTCCCGGCCAATCCCAGATGCCGAAGCCTTTCACCCAGTCACGTTTTCTGCAGGCTGTAAACATTGCCCGGTACCAGTCCGCCTGTTCCGCATCATCCTCTTCACCCTGCAGTTCCCAGTTATTCGGAACCTGCGCAGAACCATGAATATTCATGCAACCCGCTTCCGAAAACAAAAAGGGCTTCTGAAATTTTTTCACAACCTTTTCGATCCGGTCTAACTGGTTGTCCCAGTCGTCTATGGGATAATATCCGCTGGACGCAATCACATCCACGGCATCCCACCATGTAATATGATCTTCTCCATATTTGTCGCAATTATAACCGACAGGTCCGTCATATACCGTCCGTACTTCCGCGATAAGTTTTCTCCACTCTGTCTCCCGGTGCTCCGTCATGGTCATTTCGCACCCCGCCAGGAACAATTCACAGCCTGCCCGCTGCGCAATCTGTGCATAATGTTTCTGAAAGGCAATGTGACTCTCGAACCAGTTGCCCCATTTGGGTTCGCAAGGTACATCATGGTCAAAAAAGCTGATTCGCGCCCGCCAGACACCATTGTCACAATTCACCGTCGGTTTCAAAGCAACTTTCAGTCCCAGGCTCTGTGCATATCGAATCATATCATACAGTTCCTCATCCGTACAGCTTTTCTCCCCATCATAACGGATTTCCTCACTGTAAGGTGTTTCCTGCATCCCCGATGGTGTGAATATCACCCAATTCGTATGGATCCTTCGTACCATTTCCTCCATACTTTTTCTGGATTCTCCCGAACCCAATACTCCTCTGTGCGGAAAAACCGCAAAATTCACAGCGCGAAATGCCTCCATACAATACCTTCCCTTCCAAGTATCCCATTTGTGTTTCATTTCCTGTATTGTATCATTTTTAATTTTATTTAGCTAGTAAAATTAGCTTTTATTTGCCTAAATTTATTTTCCTGCATCTCATTGTGTTCATTCACACGATATGCTACCATGAAACTATATACAGTGCTTTCAGAAAGGAGCTATCTGCCATGCATTTTGTACAGGCAAAGGGATTCTGTCTCAGAATAACGGAATGAATATTTACCGCGGATGCTCTCACGGCTGCATCTATTGCGACAGTCGCAGTAAGTGCTACGGATTTACACATGCTTTTGAAGATATCGAAGTGAAAGGAAATGCACCGGAGCTGTTGGAACAAGCGCTGCGCTCCAAGCGTCACAGGTGTATGATTGGTACCGGTGCTATGTGCGATCCTTATCTTCCGGCTGAAAAAGAGCTGCGATTGACCAGAAAATGTCTGGAGCTGATCGATCAATATGAATATGGTGTGACCGTGCTCACAAAAGCCAGCCTGGTGCTTCGGGATCTGGATCTGCTGCAATCTATTAATCAGAAAGCCAAGGCAGTTGTTCAGATGACGTTTACTACTTATGATGAGGATTTGTGCCGGAAAATAGAGCCTAATGTCTCTACCACGAGAGAACGTTTCGAGGTGCTGATGAAATGTAAGGAATTGGGAATTCCCACCCTTGTGTGGATGACTCCCATTCTTCCTTTTATTAATGATACCCGAGAAAATATCGAGGGGCTTCTTGACTATTGCCTGCAGGCGGATGTGAAGGGAATCCTGCTGTTCGATGTAGGAGTCACGTTGCGGGAAGGAGATCGGGAATTTTTCTATCAGGCTCTGGATCGTGATTTTCCCGGCATTCGGCAAAAATATGTCCATACTTACGGAAATGCCTATGATATTCCCAGTCCTCACGCCAAAGAACTTATGGCCTTAATTCGCAATACCTGCTCAGCCAATAGTATTCTATGCTCACCGAAGGAATGCTTCGCTTACCTGAATGAATTCCCCGAGAGATACGTGCAGCAGACATTGTTTTAGGTTCCAATGGCGATAATTTCTACAAAAAAGTTTATATAGACAACACAGTAAAATCGGGAGCTTTTGCTCCCGACATCTTGATAACGCAAAAACGAATATTTACATTCAGAATAGAACTACACTCAGAAAATTGGTAGCTATAGCTTCAGCGCCCAGAACAAAAACGGCATTGTGAGCACGGAAAGCAATGTGGTCAGAGCCACGCCCCTGGATGTCAACCGATAATCGCCATTGTACTGCTGTGCCAACATTACTGTCATGCTGCCTACCGGTGTTGCCATCATTACCAGACAAACGCCTCGGAATATCGGATCCTTGATAAAAAAGCACAGTCCCCACAGAAGCAATGCCGGCAATAGTACCAGTTTTACTACAGAGAAAACGAGTAGGCGCACATCTGTAAACAAATCTCTTAACCGGGTCTGCGCCAAAGAGTCACCAATGACCAACATGCTTAACGGACCTGTGATGGCACCAGTGAAAGTTGCTGTATCTTCAAGGATCAATGGGACCGGAAGATTGGTGATATACAGAATTATCGCAATAATGCAAGAGCCTACGCCTATATTCACGAGTTGTTTCCAATTTATATTTTTCTGACAACCACCAATCTGCATTTTGTGGATGCCATAAGTATAGATCAAGACATTATATAACAAGTTGAAGATTACAGCGTGAATTATTGCATTGCTGCCATACATGACATCCAGCAAGGGATAACCCATAAACCAATATTGGAAAAAAGCGTCATGACCTGATAAGCGCCGTAGTCCTCTCTGTCTGCATGAAGCAATCTGGGCAATAGTTCCGCGACAGCAAACATAATTGCAAAATAGATCAGCGCAACACCCAGAGTAAACAACAATTTTCCTTTATTCTCCAGTCTCTCAGGATTCATACCAGAGGCAATAATCAGCGCAGGATTTCCAATATTGATTACTATACTTGAAATTGTTTTGCCTGTAGTATCTTTAAACACACCGATTTTCCGACAGATATATCCGATGAGCATAATCAAGAAAAACATTATCATTTTTTGGAGTAAAAGCATACAACACCTTCATATAGTAAATATATAAGCTCGCAAATTATACGTTCTTACAAATGCATCTCTAACCGCTGCCAACATTACTTTGCAGAGTCGCCCATTATAACACAGGAAGGAGAGGGAATTACAATTTCCTGTCCGCTCCACTTTAAAATCCCTTTATTTTCATCAAAGAAAAAGGTCTGTACCACATCTGTATGCTGAATACCCACTATCAGCATAGAGCCATCTGGTACAAAACAAAACTCCCGGCAGAAATCACCTGCCAACATTGTATGTCCTTTCAACATCAACAAACCGGTTTCCTTATCTACCTCATAGACAACAATTGAATTGTGCCCTCTGTTCCCAGCCAAAAGATATCTACCGGATGGATGCATCTGTAGTGCCGAAGTATAGTTCTCCCGGTCATAACCATCCTCACGTCTCGTCGATATTACCTGGACATTCCGTAACATATCTTTGCAATCCGGCTGATACTCAAACACAAAAATTTGACAGCTCAATTCAGATACCATATATAGATATTTTCCATCCGGACTGAAACGGAGTTGTCTGGGTCCACTGTCTTCCGGTGCTTTCCACTCGAAAACTTTTTGATACGTTTTTGCATCATAAAGATATATATAATCAAGACCGCAATCCGCAACCGCAATATATTTTCCATCCGGTGTAGGCATGGATGCATGAATATGAGACATCCTTCCATTTGGTTCCTGGTGATGCTCTACTCGTCTTTCCTCCCCAATGCTTCCATCCTGATTAATGCCGTACACCACCAGCAATCCATTACGAAAAACAGATACTAAAAGACTATCTTTTTCCTCATCCGCTATAACATGACATGGCCAGCCACCATAAGCATATCTGCTATTTAAAAATGAAAGTTTATTATCCTCTATGCGATAAGCAGCAACACCTCCACCCGGTACACCTTTATATTCCAGTGATTCCATAACCGCATACAGACATTTTCTCTTTTCCGAAACATATAAATATGCAGAATCGTCAGCCTCTACTGTTGAAACTTCCCTCATTTCCCCATTTTGAGTATTTATCTCCAATGTGTAAATACCTTTCGATCCTCTCAAGGAGTTCGTTCCTACGTAACACTTCATCCATTTCTCCATATCTTTACCTTTCCGTTTCGTCATTGTACTCTCCGTTGTAAATTTGATAAGCTCTTGGCATTCTTTTTTCCCATAAACGTTTTCCCTCACATAGATCAAAAAGCTCCAGTCTTCCGGTTGATTCCGCAAATTCTTCATCAGCAATCAGCAAACAATCCAGCTGTTTCAGATACAGAAAGCTCCTGGGCCATCCCAGTGTTTGCAAAATTCTCCCTTCCCGGATCATTCCGTTTTGCTCAACGACCAATTCCCGGATCAGATTAGCTCCCCGTACTCCTACGAACAATCTTCCTTTTGTCCAATCTGGACACAAAATTGAAGAAAGACTTTTTCGTGCTCCGGCAGGGAGCAAACTGACACGCTGCTTTTCTTTCAAACCTCCGTCTGAATTTTTCTCCAACACGATCAATTCATTCGATAATTCTGTAACGAGGTATACGATTTTTCCTAATGGATGTATCTCCAGAAATCTTGGACCTGATCCCCGGGGCTGTTGCTCTATTCTCCAGTTGTCCCGGTTTCCCCAAAGTTGGCTCTCACTACTATGATATACTGCATCCGCGCCCAGATCGGCAATCCAGCACTCCTCCTGCATCCACTTTACAAAATGCGGATGAGACGCTTCCTGCCTGCTAACTACCGGACCATTTCCTTTGAAAATCACCCTTCCAGATTCTTTGCCGATGCGCCCCTCCGCTACGTCCACTGATACAACCATTTGTTCTCCATACACAGCAATCAAAAGAGCCTTTCCCTGCTCCCAAAAGCTCATATGGCTGATCCTCTCCAAGGGAAACAGCTTTTCTCAAAAAAACAGTTCTCCTGTAAGTTGCTTCAAATAAAACGACTGAATATAACTTCCCCCTGATTCTTCCTGTCCTACCGCATACAGTATTCCGTTGGGCGCAATACACGCCCATTCCAGATTTTTCAGTGGTGCAGCCAAAGTTTCCCTGCTGTCATTTCTCCCCAGGTCAATACGATATATCCCATCTGTCGATGTGTTTCCAAATGTATTGCAAAAATAGAATGTCATTTAAGTCAGCTCTCTCCATTATGAAAACAAAAACTCTACTTCCTCTTGCGTTAATCTCTTTTCTGATGCACGAAGGCTCTCTTCCAGTTCCTTAACCCTGCAAGGTCCTACAATCGGAATAACCTGAAAAGGCTGCGCATAAAGATATGCTAATGTTATTTCCAATGGAGTGGCATTCGTGAGCTTGCATAGTTCGTCTACTCTCTCCGCTCTTTTTAAGGATTCCGCATTATAAAACATATCTCTGGGGAAAGCAAATTTATCGTCCTTGAGAAATCCCTCTTCCTTATGTAATACAAAAAATCCTGCTGCCTGAGAAGTATATGCAGTTACCGGTTTACCGGTTTTTGGTGATATTCATATATGTTCTCTGTCATATGGGTCTGTACAGCTGCCTCCACTGCCTCGTCATTCGGTTTTGCCAAATTAAACATAATTTCATGCCCAACAAAGGTTTTCAAATTATGCTCTTTTGCGTAAGCATCTGCAGCCCACATTCTTTCTGCCGACCAGTTCGAACAAGCAAAATATCTCACCTTTCCTTCTCTGACAAAGCTGTTCAAAGTTTCAATAATTTCACCAACCTCACGCTTCGGATCATCTGCATGTAAATAGTATAAATCTATATAATCAGTCTGTAAGCTTTTCAAACTGCTCTCCAGATCCTCTCGTATCTCTTCCGGCGCCAGCCTTTTTATGCTCGGTGTTTCAAGTGCATGGCAGGCTCCTTTGGTCGCAACTACCAGCTTGCTTCTCAATCTATGCTGTTTCATCCATCTTCCAATCAATAATTCAGATAGTGGAAGATTTCCTGGATTCCACCTTCCATACACATTCGCTGTATCAATAAATGTACCCCCATTTCCTACAAAACAATCGAGGATATCGAATGATGCCTGGTCGGAAATACGGCTCCCTGAGCACTCCACCTCCCAACGCTATATCTGACACTCGCAAATTTGTTCCTTTATAATTTACAATATTCATCCTTCGCTCTCCTTTTAAAACACTTCTCAGCCTTTCACTGCTCCAACTGTCATACCTCTTGCAAAATAGGACTGGAAAAACGGAAATATAATCATAAGAGGTAAAATACCGATTACTGCAATTGCCATACGAACCGTGATGGTAGGCATTTTACCCAAGGCATTGGCAGCCTCTGCGCTTCCTGCCATACTTTGTGTCATAAACTGAATATCCAGCAAAATTCTATTCAAATAATTTTGCAGACTGAATAATTTTGTATTCGTAAGATAAAGGAGACCATTATACCAGTCATTCCAATAACCAATACCAATCAACAATCCTACCGTAGCCAGGATGGGTTTCGAAATCGGCATAATAATACTAAAGAAAATTCGGAACTCCTTAGCGCCATCTACCATAGCTGATTCGATCAATTCCTTAGGCGTATTGTTATTAAAATATGTTCTCACCAGCAGAACATTGAAACCATTTACCAAAATATTATTTGGCAAAAGTAATGCAAATATAGTATTTTTGACATGTAACGTATTTACATATAATAAATAGGTGGGAACCATACCTCCGTTAAAAAGCAATGTAAAAAACACGAGAAAATTGATTATCTTTCTTCCGGGTAATTCATTACGCGAAAGTGTATATCCCAGCATGGCTGTAAGCATCAATCCGGAAATCGTACCTATAAATGTAGTTAGTATTGAAATCCCGTATGCACGGAATATTGTCTGCCCCTGCGTCGCCATATAGCGATATGCTTCCAGACTCCACTCTTTGGGCCAAAAGGAATAACCATTTCGGAACACACTATCATTATCCGACAGAGAAGACGTTACCAGCAACAACGTAGGAAGAGTACAGAAAAGCACGAAACAAATTAAAACTATATGTGCTACTAATGCTGATTTGTTTACTTTCATTCGTTTCATCTCACACCTCCTAAAACAGAGAATCTTCCGGGCTGATCTTCCGAAGTAACAAATTTGTAATTAAAACAATTAAAAAGCCGACTACTGACTGATATACTCCTGCTGCTGCAGACATACCCACGTCTCCTGTCTGTATCAATGTGCGGTACACATAGGTATCTATTGTATTTGTAGTACTGTATATTGCTCCTGAGTTCTGCGTAACCTGATAAAATAAACCAAAATCAGAATAAAAAATCTTTCCTACCGCCAATAATATCATCATTATAATAACCGGTTTCAACAATACCAGTGTGATATACCGTACCTGTTGAAGCTTTGATGCCCCATCCAGTTGAGCCGCTTCATAGTAAGACTTATCAATAGAAAAACATTGGCATAATAAATAGTTGCCTGAAATCCAAATGACTTCCATGTATTTACGATCGGTAATATTATAGGCCAGTACTTTGACTCATTGTACCAGGATATCGTGCTTTTTCCCAAGGGCTCCAGGATCCCTTTATTAATAAAGCCTACATCCGTACTTAAGAAAGCAAATACCAGATAACTGATAATGACGATAGAAAACAAATATGGCAAAAGAATCACTGTCTGATATACTTTTTTAAAGCCTTTTTTGCTTGTCACTTCGCTCAAAAGAATTGCTACTAAAATACCTAAAAATGTATTAATTATAATAAATGCCACATTGTACAATATTGTGTTTCTGGTAATAATAAAAGCAACTGAGTTTTTAAATAAAAACAAAAAATTTCTAAAGCCTGCCCAATCACTTCCATAAATTCCTTTGCTGTAGTCGAAATCTTTAAAAGCTACCACCATACCCGTTAGTGGTAAATAATTGTTAATAAACAAATAAACCAATGCCGGCAAAGCCATAATGTATAGTGGCAAAAGCTTTTTTATTTTTTTTAATCTTTTATACATACCAGGCTCCTTTGAATAGAAAGGTCAGTTGTGTTATACCTCTGACCTTTCCGAGAAACTTTACTTATTTTGTTGCCGCCCACTCGTCTAACTGCCGCTGCTTTTCTGCAATAACAGTATCAATCCCTGCATCCTTCAGTGCCTGTCGGAATTTCGGTAAATTTTCATCAGGATCGATTACTCCATTCTCCAGAGGCAGACGATACTCATCCATTACTGCCTGTACAGCCGCCGCTTCTGCCTTCACAGGAGTGGTGTCAAACACAAATCCCAGCGCTTTAGATTTAATTGCATTATCATTAAATTCCTCATATTTTTCATTTAAATCTTCGGGATCCGTATTCCAAATATAACTCAGATAACGATTTCCAAAAGCGTAAGTTGCACTCAGAGTATAGCCGGATGTTTCTCCAGTTACACCGTCCGGATAAGTAATCCACTTTTCGCTTCCTTTTACATGCTGATAGTGTGTACCTTCAATACCCCATACCAACGCATTATATACTTCTGCATCACTATAAAGCAGATTGACAAACTCCAACACTTTTTCAGGATTCTTACAGCTGACAGGGATCGACTGAATAACAGCTCCAACCGTTTGTGTATTTCCAAAAGCCGGATTTACAATTGCTGTACTGCATGGAATACCTGTCATATTGGTGCTGTCTGTAGGCACACCCGGATGAATCAGGGACATTGTGGATGCCACTTTTCCTGTTTTGAAATAAGCTACTCCTGTATCAGGATTCGTTGAAGCATCTGGAAGAATATAGCCCTTCTCATTCCACTCTCTGGCTTTCCTCACACACTCCTCGTAATATTCTGTATCAAAGAGATTTTGCACGGTCAGATCGCCCTGTCCCCAATCCATCAGGACTCCCATGGTATCACCCAGCCCATCATATGTTTTAAAAAGGCTTTCCAGAATGCTGGTTCCCTGGCTTTGCGGCTGCGTTACATACTTGTCCGGTTCTCCTCTTTAATTCTGGCAAAAGGTCATCTAATTGTTCTACTGTTAATCCTGCATCAGCATCAATTCCATATTTCTCGATAATATCATTGCGAAGAATCAGTCCGTATGCACTTGCCATATCACGTATGGTCGGAAATCCATATATTTTTCCGTCAACTGTGGTAGCTTCCATATAGTCGCCGATTACTTCCATTGCATCCGGTGCATATTTACGAACCGTTTCTTCATCCAGCCCAAGCAGTTTATTGGAAGTGACATCACTACTGAATGTAGTTCTGGCTGATGCATTTACCAGATCCAGCTTTTCGCCACTGGTAATCATCAGATTAACCTCCTGCTGATAGTTTGCTCCTGTCATAGGCAAAAGCTTAACCTTGGCACCAATCTTGTCATAAACAATGTTACTTAGATTCTCCTCTACCAAATCCCAATCTGCCTGCTGTACCCATACATCAAATGCATAAACAATGGTATATGGTTCCTCTCCTTCCTGCACAGTGTCATTCGTTTCACTTTTGTCTGTCTGACCTACGCTCTGATTACCGCTTTCATTTCCACATGCGGAAAGCACTGTACACGCTGCCAACAATATGGCAAATACTTTACTTACAATTTTCTTTTTCATATCATTTTCTCCTTCCTTTTATGTATGTTTTGTATCTTTTGTAATTAAACTATATCTCTTATAATTATTTCTTTCTCCCTGAATTTCGACCTTCACTTATGAATTTTATACGCTTTTTGTTTTATCGAAATCCAGCTCATGAAATGGATCTTTGTCCTCTCCATCATAATCCGTCAGCTTACTCGCGATCTTTTTCAGATAACTATTTGTGTTTGCAAGAGATCCGCTAATAATATCCTCTTCTGTTATTTTGGCAATTAAAATTTCTCTGGCGGAAGCCATCACCTCTTTCATATTGGATAGATAACTTCCACGTTCCCGATCATATGTTACATAGATAAATCCGTCATCTGCTTCCTTTGCATCCGGATAAGAAACTTCTCTCTCGTCTAATAGTAATTTATAAGGGAACGTTTTTCCTTCATCCTCTGACAGCATTGCCGTAAGATTATTTCTTCCACTAAACTTAAAATGATTGATCAGCAGGATTCTACCTGAACGCAATCTTGTAATATGGAATCTCGAACAGGGACCACCATAGCCAGTGTCAAAATCTTTACTCCAGCTTCTTCCTCCATCATAGGAATTCGATGCGCCAATCCCATACTTTGTCTAACAAACATTCTTAGGCTTCCATCCTTCATCTCCAAGATCATATGTTCATCATAATGCCGGTCTTTCACGTCTGCAAAGCCAAGCTTCTGAAAGGTTTTCCCGCAATCATTGGTAGCATAAACAAAGGAGCCTTTTTCCGTAATTTTAGTATCATATTCTTCTGATAATACTCTTATACCATCATTCCATACAGCAATCGGGAACAACCATTCACCAGATTTCACCACTATAGGTTTATTCATCATTACATTATGGCCTACCAGAAATTCTTCTCCCCAAACCAGCTCCTCTGCATCAGGATCTCGGCAAACAGATGCATATAAACCATCGTCCGGACACTTTGCCCATGTCAGCCAAAGTTCTCCCAATGGATCTATCCAAAGGCATGGGTCAAAGCATCTTCCATTATCTTCTTTTACAATAACAATCGGTTCCGAGAAATGATTCCCTCCGTCATCCGACTTAATTACGATCACATAATTTCCTATTTCTTCCTTGACTCCACCTGAATAGAAAGTAAGGAAAATCCTTCCTCGTTTTGTCACCTCAATGCTTGGGATTCCTTGCCATAGGCGTTTTGAAGCCCTGTATTTTTGTAATTCCTTTGTTTCCGTATACAACATAATCGTTTCCTCCAACAGACTTATATCCATGTTTTCTGCATCCTTTTCAAAAATACAGGAGCTGTTATATCAACGGAACAACGGACAATGCAGCCCCTCTTTTTCATTTTCTAAATATACCGTATATATAATATATAATTTATGATCTGCTTCATAGGCGCATGGGTAACACCACGCTTTTCCATAACCTAATCTGTCGGAAAAGCCATTTTGTAGTATAATGCCGGTCTCAAAGGTATTTTCTTTGGGTTTTGAGAATACAAGTACAAGTTTTTCTCTTCCCGGATACCAATTTCCTATTATATAGTTTCTACCATCAGAAAGCGTGCCCGCATATATTTTTGAATCGGAAAAAGGAATATCATAGGAAAAGGCATCTGACCATGTCTCGCCATAATCCTGTGATAAATATACAAGCGGAACTTTTCGCTCGTCATCTCTTGAAAACATGGCAATTTTATTATCTTCTATGATTGCGGTAATTTCCGGATGTACCAACTTAGAACCATCAGGTAAGTCTCCATTTTCCTGAATATACACTAATCTCCAATCATCATCTATTTTCCCAGAATCCGAAATAAGTACCGCCGGAGTATTCGGGAAGCCATCTAGTTCAGCAATACGTCCCGGCAAAAGCAATTTCCCATTTGCCATCTTATACACATTCGTATTTAGCTTAAAAGGAATCGGTTTGGACCATAAAAATTCAAAACAGTCCTTTTCCTCTTGAAATACATAAAGATCAAGAGCATGAATATGATCTGCTGATACCATTTCATTAATAAGCATATATAGTTTATCTTCACAAATACCGTACACCGGTGGGCAGAACAAAATTTTGCCGGTTTGATCCTCCGCTACCGTTTCAATATCACTCCATGTCTTTCCACCGTCTTTTGACCTTTTTTGTCTGATTGGAGTAGGTCCGATCAGTTCTTTTTTTCCTCGCAATTATACCAGGCAGCAAATAGCGTTCCATGATATTCTATAATAGCTGCTTCATGCAAAAAAGCATATTCATCATCCGGACAGGCAACTTCATATATCTCTGTTTCACTGTTATCCTTTAAGCTTATTTCTTTTTCAGCCATGTTCAGATGTCCTAACATATTATATAGTTGTTTATCTTCCTTTGAAAAAAAATTAAACATTTTGTTCCTCACTTTCCATATCATTTTTTTCATTTAGGATCAACTATAGTATAATCTGTTATTATGTTCTGACTCTACTTGAAACTCGACCTTCACTTATGATTTTTATACAAAAAGCCCTGATCCTTAAAGATCAGGGCTTTCCATCCCACCGTTTTTTCGATATTCATTTGGTGAAATTCCTACTTCTCTTTTAAACATTGCAGAAAAATTAGACATATTTTCATAGCCGCACCGGGATGCAATCTCACATATGGAAATCTTTTGGTTTAACAGCAATCCTTTTGCCATATTCACCTGTTCCCTTAAAATATAGCGATTTACTGAACACCCCATTTCCTTTTTAAATCGTCTATCCAGGTAATCCGGATTTAAATACAATGCTGAAGCAACTTTTATCCTATTCAGTTCTTCATCAAGATGTGTCTGTATATAATAAATCGTTTGTTCCCTGATCCCACTTAAGTTCGATACGTCCTGCATGATCCTGGAAACAGCTCCCATAGTTTCCTCAATCCATGCATCCATTTCCTCCAGTGAACCAATTGCCGTAACTCTGTTACATCCATTTTCTCTATCATATAAAAATTGATGTGCCTGAATTCCATTTTCCTGAAGTGTCGAATAGAACAACTGTTCCAAATCATACTGAAGCATTTGAAGTGCTCTCCTATTTAACTTGGCCTCATTGTCTTTTCCCCAAAGCCATTTTCGGATTTTATCTTGAAGTTCCACAGTCTTGCCATTATCAAGATATGCTTTCCATAGCGTCATATCAGGCATACCAATTGCTTCACTGTTTTTAGGCATATTTATAATATCCAAAATCTGTCTTCTACTGCAAACATTATTCCATGCAAACTGTCGAAGCTTATCTACCATGGACTGTACTTCTCTCCCTGTACACACTTCTCCTATGCATATTCCAATTTTTTCGTATAATCTGTCTTAAATTGCTGTAATATCGCATCTTTTAATATTATGCCATTTCTTTCAGTGCCAGAACTCAGCCACTCGTCTGAAATAAAAACCAGGCCTGCAAATTCTTTTTTGAGACAATACCGGAAGCAGAAAGTCACCAGCCACTGTTCCCAAGTCCTCTTTTACCTTCTTCCTGGTCTGCTTTATGTCTTCTTCTGTTTTGTCATTTGCATATTGATAAAATAAAATTGGGATCAGCCTTCTATCTTGCTCCTCTTTCCATTGCTTCTCCTCATATTCTTCACACTCCCTGTTCGGATCATCACGTAGTCCTCTGAGCATTTCCTCCCAATATTTTTCTTTCCATACTGGTTTTAACTGGTTCCATACAATTCCTTCTTCCTGTAACTGCGCCTGATGACGCTCTCTTTCAATCTTAGTGACAAGATTTTTCATCACCTTAATAATATCATCTTCCATGACCGGTTTAAGCAGATAATCATAACATCCGTATCGCAAGGCATTTCTGACATAATTAAACTCCGCATGGCTTGTCAACATGACGATTTCTAAATCCGGAAAATTTTCCTTTGCCTTTTTTGATAATTCCAATCCATCTGTCTGGGGCATTTCAATATCGCAGATCATAATATCAATTTTTTCTCATTTAAAATTCGAACAGCGCTAACTGCATTTGTAGCAGAATAAATCTCCGTAATACCCAGCAGCTCCCAGTCCGTTACTGTAACTACTTCTTCTACCACCAGATATTCATCATCTACAATAAGTAAGTTCATAGCTGATCTCCATTCCAACATCTTTTCTAGTTATCTTATAGTTTCCCTTTTGTTCATTTTGGTACATTTATGACAACGCTAACTCCTCCACTGTCCCGATTTGTAACCTTGACACTGGCAGCCTCTCCATAATGCATGTGCATTCTATCTACTATATTTTTTATTCCAATATGCTCCCTATCGTTTTTTTCACAATTTTCTCGTTTTGGTTTATTTTTTTAAGAATGTTCTCCTCAATTCCTTCTCCATTATCCTGAATTTCAATTTTTATATTGTCTCCCTCTACTTTGGCTGAAACGACAATCATCAAATCATTCGAGAAATCCGTGGAATATTTGATTGCATTTTCCACAAAAGTTAATACACACATAGCCGGCACCATGCTGATTTCTGCTTCCGGCTCTATTTCACACTGAAGATGCATAGCACCCGCAAAACGAAACTTTTGAATCGCCATATAGTTTAACATAAAATTGATTTCCTCCTTCAGAGGAACCATTTCTCCTTGACGAGCAAACACACTTTTAAAATAATTTATCAGATATGTTAGAAGAATATTTACCTGATTGTTATCTTTTCTTTTATTCAACATATAAATAGTATTTAAAGCATTTAAAAAGAAATGAGGGTTAATCTGAAGCATTAAATATTGTTTATACAGCTCAGACTGCTTTTTTTCTTTCTCATAAACATCAATTTTCAGAATTTTAATTTTTTCCATCATATTGTTAAAGTTTTTACTGACAATATGATACTCTTCCCAGTTGTCAAACTCCGGCATTTTAAGATCTATTCCTTCTTCATCCACCTTTTGCATTACTGATACAATCCTTTTTACCGGATTTGTAAACCAGTGATACATGGAAATATAAAGAGCAAAAAGCAGTATGATCAAAATCGCAGCAAAAACCATACTGAAGTTTAATAACGTTCTGATTTCTTCAAATAGCTTTTCTGAAGGAATTACAATTCTTACACCCACATCTGTTTCTTGAATTGGCAGTTCTATTTTTAGATCTTTCCCTGACTCGTTGTCTAAAATCATTGTGCCTATTTTATAGTAAGAAACATAATAATCACTTAGTTGTACAGCTTGCATTGTTTCAATCAGTCGATTAAGGCTCACTGCACAGCCAATCCCCACACCATCCTTTGATACAACTCTGATTAAATATTGATAACCTTCTGCATCAAACAGCTCCCATTTTTCTGTAGGTTCTCTTCTCCAATAACCTTTTCAACTGTTCTCTGATATTCTGACTTTGTATTTTTGCTTTCTTTTTTGCAGATTCCACCATCATGATATCTGCATATTTGTCTTGAAATATAAAAAAGTAATCCGCAGAACTATAAACAAGAATATCCTCATTCAATTGATTATACAGCCGCTGTCTTGACAAATTGTTCATAGATTCTTTATCCTCTTCGCAATTAGTCATACCATAATAATCCGCTGTTTCGCTTATTCGAAGAAGATAGTCCGAAATATTTCTCAAATTATTTTCTACATCGCGCGTATAGTACTCCACCATAGAATGATAAGTCTTTTTTGCCTGTTTCCAAGTCGTACGAGCTGCACTGACGCAACTACATAAAAGCATTATTATCATGCAAAAAATAATTACAGATATAAGACTATTCATGCAAATTACAACAGATTTTTTCATTTTGCTTAACATGATTTCGCCTTTCTTAAGGGCACCAACCGTTGTGACACCAGCACCGTATATATATTTCTATCTAATATAGTATCATATTCTTGTGTAACTTCCGCTTGAATATCGACTTTTGATACCTAATTTTCGACTTCTTTTACCTGATTATCGACTTCTTTACAATATTGTCTTCTTTTTCATTTATTATTTCGAGTTCATGATACCACGACGCAAAAGAAGCCGCCAGTCTCTGTTTTCACATAACTGGCGGCTTCCTCTTGATATCTTATATTCTCTTACAGAAATTCTTTGACAGACTTGTAAACGCCCTTGGCATCCAGACCGTACTTCTCTACCAGAGCAGCAGCGGAACCGGACTCACCGAAGACATCCTGCATGC
>VOFG01001656.1_pt1 | contig 35278 bp, 41 predicted proteins | sample 5384171 | NCBI WGS metagenome assembly VOFG01 (sample SAMN12384726, study PRJNA508395) | human gut metagenome | isolation source: healthy gut F | host: Homo sapiens
TCGCTCATGACGTCGCCATCGTAGTTCTTGCAAGCCCAGATGAAGCCGCCCTTGCTGCGTACTACGCGGGCAACAGCGTCGTCGATGAGGGTGTAGAAATACTCCAGGCCAGCCTGCTCGAACTTCTCCTTGTAGCACTCCTCATAGACCTCGTTGAAGATGATGCGGAACTGAGCGTCGTACTTCTTGGAGATCGTGTCCTTGGTAGCGAACCAGAGATCCTGGTGGACGTCGAGCGCGTAGGTGAAGCAAGCGTGAGCGAAGGAACGGATAGACTTATCGACGTTGTGCATGCCCTGGATGATGCCCGGGCCGTCGAACTCGTGGATAACAACCTCTTCCTTCTTGCCGCTCTTGCCCTCGAAGACGAGCTTGGCAACGCCAGCCTCTTCGCAGCGCACCTCTACGCCTTTATAGACGTCGCCATAGGCGTGACGGGCGATGGTGATGGGCTTCTCCCAAGAGCGAACCTGCGGCTTGATGCTCGGCAGCTGGATCGGAGCGCGGAACACCGTACCGTCGAGGATGGAACGAATCGTGCCGTTGGGGCTCTTCCACATCTGGTGGAGCTTGTACTCGTCCATACGCTGGTGGTTCGGAGTGATCGTGGCGCACTTCACGGCCACGCCATACTTCTTGTTGGCGTTGGCAGCGTCGATCGTCACCTGGTCGTTGGTCTGGTCGCGGTAGGGAAGACCGAGGTCATAGTACTCGCTCTTGAGGTCAACGAACGGAAGGATCAGCTCGTCCTTGATCATCTTCCACAGAATTCGGGTCATCTCATCACCGTCCATCTCAACGATAGGGGTGGTCATCTGAATTTTTTCCATTGCTTTGTAGGAATTTACTTTTTTATTAGTAATTGATTGATTCTTTGATGATATCTTCGTGCTGGCACGTGGCGGGAGGGCCGTCAGGGGCCCGTCCCGCCCGTGGCCAGACAAACATATTTTTGCTGTTTACTTGTTGTGCTCCTTGTAATAGTTGATCAGGCAACCATCGGCCAGGATGGTGCGCTCGTCCTCGGTGAGGTTCTGGAAGAGCAGGTGGATGGGCTTCACGCCGTTCTTGGTGATGACCTGAGCGTCGATCTCCTCCTTGCCGGCGAGGATGGCCTGGCGGATGCCGGGCACGAAGACCATGTCGCCCACCTCATACTGGAACTCGGTGTCCTTGCTGATGGTGAAGGGCACGATACCCCAGTTGATGCAGTTGCTGCGATAGCGCTTCGTGGCATACTCGTAGCAGATGTTGGCGTCGCCACCGAGCACCTTCTGGCAAGAGGCAGCCTGCTCGCGGGCAGAACCGTCGCCGGGCTTGTTGGCGAAGACGCAAGAACCGAAGGAAGTGTTGTCCACAGAGGCGCCGACCTGCTTGAGAGCGGCGAGGATGTGGTCAGAGGCCTTGCCGGCGCGACGGTCGCGGTCCAGCTGCTGGATCTCCTTGCTACGGCCGACATACTCGGGCACGCGGCGGGAGAGGGCAAACTCGGAGAGGCGCAGCGGGTTGGAACGGTAGCTGGAAGTCTCGCCGGAGGGGATCAGCTCGTCGGTCGTGGTGACGGGGTCGTGGATGACGGCAGCCAGCTCGACCAGCATGTTCTCCTGCATCGGATACATCTCGGGCCAGTCCTTGATGTTGGGACCGTAGCGGAGCGGCTGCTCGGCATCGGCCTTGCCATAGCCTCTATAGACGCGATGCTCGTAGATCTTGTCGTCGAAGCTGTAGGGCTTGTAGTCGGCCTCGTAGTCGATGTCGGTGGCGGCGGTGATGACACCACCATTGGCTGCGGAGGCAGCAATGCTGCGGGCATCCATCAGGGCGACCATGGAGATCTGGCCCTGGCCCGGCTTGGAACCCTCGCGGTTGGGGAAGTTGCGCGTGGTGTGGCGGATGCTCAGACCGTTGTTGGAAGGCACGTCGCCAGCACCGAAGCACGGACCGCAGAAGGCGGGCTTGATGACAACACCGGCCTCGATGAGGTCGCTCGTCACGCCGGCACGGTTGGCAGCGATATAGACGGGAGAAGACTGCGGATAGGCCGAGCAAGAGAAGTAGTCGTTGCCGGCAGACTGGCCGCGCAGGATGGCGGCAGCCTCGCAGAGGTTCTCATAAGTACCACCGGAGCAGCCGGCGATGATGCCCTGGTCGGCATAGACCTTGCCGTCGCGGATCTTGCTCACCAGGTCGGGCTGCACCTTGTCGCCGAAGCGGCGCTTCGTGTCTTCCTCCACACGGCGCAGCACGGTCTCGGGATCGGCCTGCAGCTCGTGGATGGAGACAGCGTTGGAGGGATGGTAAGGCAGGGCGATCATAGACTCCTGCTTGGAGAGGTCGATGCGCACCATGCTATCGTAGTAGGCCACCTTGCCCGGGCGCAGCTCCTTGTAGTCCTCAGGACGACGGTGGAGCTCATAGTGCTCGCGAACCTTCTCGTCCGTCACCCAGATAGAGCTCAGACAGGTGGTCTCAGTAGTCATCACGTCGATGCCGTTGCGGAAATCGACAGAGAGGTTGGCGACACCGGGGCCGGCAAACTCCAGCACCTTGTTCTTGACAAAGCCACTCTCGAAGACGGCCTTGACAAGTGAGATGGCGACGTCGTGGGGACCGATACCGTGGCGCGGCGTGCCCTCAAGCCAAACGAGGACCACCTCGGGGGCGTTGATGTCCCAGGTGTTGCGGAGGAGCTGCTTGACGAGCTCACCGCCACCCTCGCCGACACCCATGTTGCCCAAAGAGCCGTAGCGGGTGTGGGAATCGGAACCGAGAATCATATTGCCGCACTTCACCATCTCCTCGCGGGCAAACTGGTGAATGACAGCCTGGTTGGCGGGTACGTAGATACCGCCGTATTTCTTTGCTGCAGAAAGACCAAAGACGTGGTCGTCCTCATTGATGGTACCACCGACGCGTGCCGTGCATTTGGAAAAATCGCGGTGTTTTTTCGGGAAAACGGATGCAAAAAGCCTTTGGGATATGCTATAATATAAATTAGTATGCAAAATGGAGGACACAGCATGAGCAGAGCGGACGAGATCTACATTCAGACATGCCGGGATATTCTTGACCACGGCGTATGGGACACTGACCGGGAGGTCCGTCCGCACTGGGAGGACGGAACGCCCGCGCACACGATCAAAAAATTCTGCGTCGTAAACCGCTACGACCTGCGCGAGGAGTTCCCGATCATGACGCTCCGCCGCACCTACTACCGTTCGTGCATTCAGGAGCTGCTGTGGATCTGGCAGAAAAAGTCCAACCGCATTTCCGAGCCTCGGCAGCCATATCTGGGACAGCTGGGCGCAGCCCGACGGCACCATTGGCAAGGCCTACGGCTATCAGCTCGGCGTGAAGCACATCTATCCCGAGGGCGCGTTCGATCAGGTGGACCGCGTACTCTACGATCTCAGGCATAACCCCGCCTCGCGCCGTATCCTCACGAATCTCTATAACCACCACGATCTGCACGAATGGCGCTGGCGCCGTGCGCCTACTCCATGACCTTCAACGTCAGCGGAAACACCCTGAACGCCATTCTTAACCAGCGCAGTCAGGACATGCTGACGGCCAACAACTGGAACGTCGTGCAGTACGCCGTGCTCGTCCATATGCTGGCGCAGGTCTCCGGGCTGGAGGCAGGCGAGCTGGTGCATGTGATCGCGGACTGCCACATCTATGACCGCCACGTCCCGCTGGTCGAAAAAATGCTGCAAAATCCGAGCTATCCCGCCCCGGAGTTCGTGATCGACCGGAGCGTCACCGACTTCTACCGCTTCACCGCGGACAGCTTCCGGATGGAAAACTATCAATACGCGCCGTTCGACGCGAAGATCCCCGTCGCGGTCTGAGGAAGCGCCATGGATCTGATCGTAAACGTAACGGAAAACTGGGGCATCGGCTGTCAGGGTCGGCTTCTGGTGTCCATTTCGGCAGACCTGCGCCGCTTCCGGCAGCTGACCGAGGGGCGGGTCGTCATTCTCGGGCGCAAAACACTGGAGACCTTTCCCGGCGGACGCCCGCTCAAAAACCGCACCAACATCATTCTGACTACAAATCCGGACTTTCACGCGGTCGGCGCGGTCGCCGTCCATTCCGAGCAGGCGCTTTTCGAGCTGCTGCGGCAGTATCCGCGCGAAAGCCTCTGCGTGATCGGCGGAGCCAGCGTCTACCGGCTGCTGCTCCCCTACTGCGACACCGCGCGCGTCACGAAAACCCTCACGACCGTCCCGGCGGACGCCTTCTTCCCCGATCTCGACGCCATGGAAAGCTGGCGCGTCTGCGCACAGTCGGAGATTTTTGAGGAAAACGGCCTCCGCTTCCGGTATGATGATTATGTAAACTTAACGCCGCGCAGCTTTTGACGGCGAATCTCAATAAAAGGACAAAGCTATGGAACAGAATCTGACTTTCAGCGACCTCGGCCTCTCCACGGAGATCCTTCAGGCGCTCGAGAAAAAGGGCTACGGCTACCCGACCAAAATTCAGGCCGAGGCCATCCCGCCGTTCATGGAATGGAAGGACGTCATCGCCAAGGCGCCGACCGGAACGGGCAAGACCTTCGCCTTCGGCATCCCGATGATCGAGCACATCGACGCGGAATCGCAGGAGCTTCAGGGGTCTGATCCTCGCGCCGACGCGCGAGCTGGCCATCCAGATCGGCGACGAACTGCGCGGTCTGCTGGCGTTTTACAAAAACATCCGCGTCGCGGTGGTCTACGGCGGCGCAAAGATCGAGGGCCAGATCAAGCAGCTGCAAAAATTCCCGCAGATCGTCGTGGCCACGCCGGGGCGCCTGATGGACCATTACAAGCGCAAGAACATCCGCTTCGACAAGATCAAAACCGTCGTGCTCGACGAGGCGGACCGGATGCTCGACATGGGCTTCTTCGACGACGTCACGAGCATCCTCAACCGCATCAAAAACCGCAATCTCGGCCTGTTCTCCGCGACGATCTCGCAGGAGGTCATGACCGTGAGCTGGATGTACCAGCGCGACGAGGTGGAGATCACCGTCCGTCCCGAGGCGGAAAGCCGCCCGGACATCACGCAGTATTCCATCACCGTCCCGCCGCTGGAAAAGGTCAACACCGTGCTGCTGCTCCTGCGCACGATGGCCTTCGAGCGCACGATCATTTTCTGCAACACCAAGGCCATGTGCCAGCGTCTGAGCGACGATCTGCGCCGCGCAGGCGTGGACGCCGACTGCATCCACGGCGACATCGCCCAGCAGAAGCGTGAAAAACGATGCGTACCTTCAAGGAGGGCCGGCTCCCCGTCCTGATCGCAACGGACGTCGCCTCGCGCGGCATCGATGTGGACGACGTGGACTGCGTTATCAACTACGATGTGCCGCAGGAAAACGAATATTACATCCATCGCATCGGCCGTACCGGTCGGGCGAAGAAGAAGGGCGTCGCCATCTCGATCATCGGGAACTTTCCGGAGCAGGCGAAGCTTGACGAGATCGCAAAATATTCCCACTATGAAATTCAGCGCGTAAAATTCCTCGACGACGGAACGCTGGTCGAGGAGGAGGTCAAAAAAGCCGAAGCCGGCGCCGCGCCGGCGCTTTTGTTGACCGCCGCCGAACGCGGCGTTCTGCTGCTCTGCGCATCGCTCGACAGCGCGGACAGGCCGCTCACCATGGCGCAGTTCCGGGAGCTTTCGCTTCGGGCGCAGGCCATGGGCCGCCCGGAGGGCGATCTTTCTGCCGAGCTGACGCAAAAGGACGCGGAGCGGCTCGGCTATGAGCCGGAGGAAGCTGCGCGCATCGTCTCGCTGCTCGCGGGAGCGCGCACTGGAGCGGTATCTCGCCGAGGCGGAGAAGCACGGCGTTGTGCCGCTCACGCGCATCACGGCGGCCTATCCGCCGCAGCTTGCGGAAAAATTCGGCGTCTCCTGCCCGCCGGTGCTCTTTGCACGGGGCGATCTGCTGCTTCTGCGCCGGAGGAGTATCGCGCTCGTCGGTTCCCGCGCGCTTCTGGAGCCGGGACGGCAGTTTGCACGCCGCGTTGGCGCGCTTGCCGCGAGGGAGGGCTATGTTCTCGTCTCCGGCGGAGCCGCCGGGGCCGACACGGAGGCGCAGGAAGCCTGCCTGACCGCAGGCGGCAGCGTGATCGTCTGTACGCCCGGCCCGCTCACCGGCCTCCCCACGCGGGAGCGCGTGCTTTATCTTTCTGAAAGCGGCTGGACGCTGCCCTTTTCCGCGGTACGCGCCCTGAGCCGCAACCGCCTCATTCACGCGATGGGCGAAAAAACGCTCGTCGCGCAGACGGGCTTCGGCTCCGGCGGTACCTGGAACGGCACGCTGGAAAATCTGCGCCACGGCTGGAGCCCGTTTTTGTCCATGCCGACGGCAGCGAGGGGCGCATCGGCGCTGATCGCGCGCGGAGCGGAGCCGGTGCGGGAGCTGCACACGCTCGAAGCGCTCTGCGCGGCCCAGCTTCGCTTCTGCGAAGCCATCCGCCTTCCCGAAAAGCATCCAAAGGAGGAACGGATATGAAAAAGGTCTCCCCGCGTATGTGGTGTACGCTTATTCTGATCGGCCTTGTGGGCCAGTTCGCATGGACGATCGAGAATATGTATTTCAACGTGTTCCTTTATAATACGATCTCCACCGATCCGGGCTATATCTCGGCCATGGTCGGCTGGAGCGCAGCTGCGGCCACACTGACGACGCTGCTGATGGGTGCGCTGTCCGACCGTGTCGGCAAGCGCAAGCTCTTCATCTGCGGCGGCTATATCCTCTGGGGTCTTTCGACCGCCGCTTTCGGCTTTATCACGGTCGAAAACGCGGCGAAGCTCTTCCCGGCGGCACAGGCTGCGGCGGCCGCCGCGACCATGGTCGTCGTGCTCGACTGCGCCATGACCTTCTTCGGCTCCACGGCGAATGACGCCGCCTTCAATGCCTACATCACCGACGCTATCGATTCCGGCAACCGCGGAAAAACGGAATCCGTGCTTGCCATCCTGCCGCTGATCTCCATGCTGGTGATCTTCGGCGCGTTCGACGGCATGACCCAGCGCGGCGAATGGCAGAAATTCTTCGCCATCTTCGGCGGCCTTGTGACGCTCGCGGGCTTCGTTGGGATTTTCCTCGTGGCTGAGCCGAGGCTCACGCCGAAAAAGGAACCGTACCTGAAAAATCTGGTCTATGGCCTGCGGCCGTCCGTTGTGAAGGAGAACGCGGCGCTGTATCTGGCCTTCGCGGCCTTCTGCGTATTCTCCGTCGCCGTGCAGGTCTTTTTCCCCTATCTCATTATTTATATCCAGAATTATCTGAAGATCGACAACTACGCCGTCGTGCTCGGCGTCGTGCTGCTCACTGCATCCGGTGTCAGCGTCGCCTCCGGCAAGGCCATCGACCGCTGGAAAGCTCCGCTTTACGCTTCCGGCGGCGGGCGTGATGCTGCTGGGCCTTATCGGCATGTTCTTCGCGCGCGGGATGCTGGCTGTCATTCTGGCGGGCTGCATCATGATGTCTGGCTACATGCTCGTCACGGCGGCGCTTTCCGGCGTGATCCGCGATCTGACGCCGGAGGGCAAGGCCGGTCATTTTCAGGGCATCCGCATGATCTTCGGTGTTCTGCTGCCCATGATCGCCGGCCCGGCCATCGGCGCAGCCGTCATCCGCAATTCCGACAGCACCTATGTTGAGCTTGGCGTGACCAAGACTGTCCCGACGCCGCTGATCTTCCTCGCGGCGGCGGTCGTACTGCTGTTCATCATTCCGTTCGTGCTGCTTCTGAAAAAAGCGCGCGGCTGCGCGGGAGGCCCGCGTATGAAAACAGTCTGGGGCGAACAGCTCGATCCAAACGCAGTCTTGCAGGAATACCCGCGCCCGCAGATGATGCGCGAAAGCTATCGCAATCTGAACGGTCTCTGGGACTATGCCATCACGGATACCGACATGTCCGGAGAACTGGGACGGAAAAATCCTTGTTCCGTTTTCGCCGGAGGCAGAGCTTTCCGGCGTCGGCCGGACGCTGCTTCCCGGCCAGTATCTCTGGTACCGCCGGGAGCTTGTGGAAGCGCCTCAGGCCGGAATGCGGCTGCTGCTCCATTTCGGCGCAGTCGATCAGGAGTGCCGGGTCTGGCTGAACGGGCGGCTGCTCGGCGGTCACACCGGCGGCTACACCGCGTTCACGCTGGACGCGACGGATGCGCTTGTGGAAAGCAATGTGCTTCTGGTTGCCGTCCGCGACGGGACGGATACGAACGAGCTGTCGCGCGGCAAGCAGAAAACGAAGCGCGGCGGCATCTGGTACACGCCGCAGAGCGGCATCTGGCAACGGTCTGGGCGGAGTGGGTGCCGGAGCGCTATATCTCCGCCCTGCGGATCACCCCGACGCCGCGCACAGCTGCGTGCGCGTCACCGTGCAGTCCGAATATGACGGCGTCTGCTACCTGCATTTCCATGGCCGCCGCATCGGCGGCTTCACAAACCGCGAAACGACCATCCGGGTCGAAAACGCGGAGCTGTGGTCGCCGGAGCATCGAAGCTCTATGATTTCTCCGCAGAGCTGGGCAGCGACCGCGTGGAAAGCTACTTTGCCCTGCGCAACACCGCCGTCGGCAGGGACAAGGCCGGAAGGCCGTGCCTGCTGCTCAACGGGAAGCCGTATTTCCACAGCGGCGTGCTCGATCAGGGCTATTATCCCGACGGGCTGTATACCGCGCCCAGCGACGAGGCGATGATCTATGACATCACGCTCATGAAGCGCATGGGCTTCAACATGCTCCGCAAGCACATCAAGATCGAGCCGATGCGCTGGTATTATCACTGCGACCGGCTCGGGATGCTGGTCTGGCAGGACATGATGAACGGCGGCGGTGACTACCGTCTCCTGACCATTTCCGCGCCGCTCTTCACCCATCGGGCCACAGCGACCATGATTACCGCCGCTTTGCGCGGACGGACGCCGCCGGACGCGCGGCGTATCTATGCGGAGCTTACGGAAATGGTCACGCAGCTCTACAGCTGCCCCTGCATCGTCATGTGGGTGCCGTTCAACGAGGGCTGGGGCCAGTTTGACGCAGCGGAGGCCGTCCGGCGCATCGAAGTGCTCGACAAGACGCGCACCATCGACCATGCCAGCGGCTGGCACGACCAGAGGATCGGCTCCATCCAGAGCCTGCGTCTATTTCTATCCCTACCGCTACAAGCCGGACCGGCTCGGACGCGCCGTCGTCCTGTCGGAATTCGGCGGCTATCAGCTCCCGGTCGCGGGCCACACATGGAACGATGCGAACTTCGGCTATAAGGGCTACAAAACGCCGGAGGCGCTCATGCGGAGGCGTACCGAAAGCTCTTTGAAACGCAGATCCTCCCGGCGCGCCGGAAGGGTCTTGCCGCGAGCGTCTATACGCAGCTCTCCGACGTGGAGGACGAGGTCAACGGCTTCGTCACCTATGATCGGAAGGTCGAAAAGCTGGACGCGGGCGCCGTCCGCGCCATCAACCAGCGCCTTATCTCGGACGAATAAGCAAAAGCGCCCATCTAATGGGGACCCGGATAAAGAAGTTTTATAATTTCTTTGGCAATGGCATGACGCTTCGGTGTCATGCTGTTGTTTTTGTTGCGTACTCCGCGGAAAACTCCACCTCTCCGATGAAATTATAGCGGATGTCAATTTGTTGTATGCGCTCTCCACTGGATTTATCCGGTGCGTGGACAATGATTTTCTCAATAAACTCCTGCACCATCACAGCGGTCAATTCTTTTGGCTCGGTGTACTTTCGGACGAGTTTCAAAAACTTCTCTGCATTTCCGGTCTGCTCCTGCGCCGCTGCAAGCTCTTTCCGCAGCGTTTGGACGCTGGCGGTTAATTCTGCCTGCTCCTGCTCATAACCCGCTGAGAGCTTTGTAAAACGCTCGTCCGTCAGCTTCCCGCACACGTTGTCCTCGTAGAGCTTGCGGATGATCGTATCAAGCTCTGCAATGCGGCGTTCCTGTCGGTTCAGTGCGCGTCTTACGCTTGCCTGCTTCGCATCCAGCGCCTTTTTCCGTCCGTCCATCAGCATCTCCACAAAGGCTTCTTCATTGAATTGTGCAAAGGAAATGACCTTTTGCAGATTCTCCAAAACCAGCTGCTCCAGCACCACGGTGCGTATGTAGTGGGCGCTGCACCCTTTTCGGCTGCGATAGGTGGAACAGGTGTAACATTCCTGTGTATGCTCCCATTTGACAGTTCTGCAAAAATACAATCTCTTGCCGCAATCTGCGCAGTAGACTAAGCCGGAGAACATTCCCATATCGCCCATTTTGGTCACTCGGCGGCGATTGGTTACAGCTCGTTTGACTGCCTCTGCAATTTCTTCCGTCCAGATAGCCGGGTGCGTATTTTCAAATACGCGCCATTGCTCCGGCGGATTTTCAACTGTTTTCTTGGTTTTATAAGACTTGCGGTGCGTCCGGAAATTGACGGTATGACCGAGATATTCTAAATAGTGGTCCATGATATTTGATACCATTGATTCGGACCATTGGCAGGGGGCTGCTTCATACTTCCGACACGGTAGCTCATGCCTTTACTCTCAAAATATGCCGTCGGGGTCAAAATTCCTGCACGTTCCAACCGAGTGGCAACCTGAGTTGGGCCGTATCCATTGAGAATATCCATACCAACCCGGTAGACCACCGGCCGCGTCCGGGTCAATGATCCAATTCTTATCCGTATCGCTGGTCTGTGTAAAGCCGTAAATCGGTATGGTCGTCAATCGCTTACCGGACTCTCCCTTTGACTTCATGTAGGAGCGGATTTTTTTGCTGGTATCCTTGGCATACCATTCGTTGATGATATTTCGGAATGGGGTGAAATCATTATCCGCTGCGCTGTCCGTATCGACACCATCATTGATTGCAATGAAGCGAACATCCAGCTCCGGGAATCGGATTTCCGTATACATTCCAACTTCCAATAGTTTCGGCCAAACCGCGACATATCCTTAACAATGACCGTGCTGACGCGCCCTGCCTCAATGTCCGTTAGCATTTCCTGAAATCCGGGCCGATTAAAATTCGTACCCGAATAGCCGTCGTCCTTATAGATTTTGAAGTTCGTGATCCCGCGGTCACGCGCGTACTTGCTGAGAATTTCAATTTGGTGAGCAATGCTGTTGCTGTCGCCCTCATTTTCATCGTCACGCGAAAGACGGACATAGAGGGCTGCCCACTTTTCAGCTTGTGCATTTTGCCATTCGCCCATCATGCACACCCCGCTTTCAGAAACGTGCTGAACACGGGAACGATGGAACCGGAGAGCTGCTCCAGAACGCTGTGAAGTACAACGTTGTGTTTTCAAGCTCCAACAGCAGTTGATGCTGATTCTCATAGCTGCGATTCAGACGAGACAGATTCAGAACAACGACATTGCTGACCTGATCTGTGCGGATGGCAGCAAGCATTTTCTGATATTCCGGGCGATCTGTATTGCAGCCGGAGTAGCCGCAGTCGCAAAAGATTTGCAGATTATGAAGTCCCTGTTCCTTTGCGTAATGGACGAGTCGTTTTTGCTGATTCTGCGCACAGGCCGCAGACATGGCGCTACGGCTGCCATGGTCGATACGGCAATAAAGCGCCGTAATTTTATAAGACTGCCTAATCATGTGTTCCTGCATTCCGGCAGTTACCGTCTCTTACTTACTGACACTGATATTATATCAAATGTCAAGATTTTTTTGTCAAATTTCATCACATTTTGAAACAATATTTTTTGCTTCCAGCTTGATGAGACTTTTGACCTTTTCGGAGACGGTTTTGCCCTGATCGTTGCAGCAGCCAATCACAACGTAGTGCGTATTTCCCACCTGTTTTTCTGTTCGGATTTCTTTCTTCTGCGGAAATGGTACGGCTTTTCTGTTCAATGAAATACCCCCTAAATGCGTCTCATGGTGAGACGCATTTCGTCCGCCGAACAGATGATCGTCGAGCGATCACGCCGAAGATGCAAAGGCCAGCCAGCCGATAATGCCCATCGCAAACATTTGCCAAGGTGTCCATGCTCCTTGCCCGAAGAACACGTTCGAAACCAGCATCGTCATGGCTCCGACGAGAAAGCCCGTCTCGCCGCCGAAGGCCACGCCCGCGAGAATCGTCATGGCAACGACCGGCTTGAATTCCGGCAGCATGAAGAACGCAGCTCGTCCTGCAACATTCAGCGCAACGAGCACGGCAATCAAAACCAGCTCGCGTGCCTGCGGCTTGCGCCCCTCGAAAATGAGGAAGAACGGCAGCATACATTCCAGCAGAATCAGCAGCGAAATAAAGTAGTATTTCCGCCCCGCGAATAATATACACCGACAAACAGCGTCAGAGGAATCAAAAGCAGGATGAGCAGCGTGGCAGTCACGGTGCGCTTTTGGAGCTTGCGCTTTTCAAGCGGTGTCTGCACCAGATAGTCCGGCCTGTCTGCCTTGCGGCCAATGGATAGTGCAAACACAAGAAGCGCGGCAAGCAAAATGCCGTAGAGCTTGAGCTGCCCACCTGCCAGCGCCGTCATGCCGTTCGCGTCGATGAGCTTTGTCAGATCTGTCACGCCGATGGCCTGCGCGATGAGCACCAGCGAAGCGGCACCGGACACGGCGGCAAGGATTTTTCGCCAGACCGGAAGCTTTTTCACCGTGCGCATCTCTTTCTCCGGTGCGGGCGGGATGCGTTGATACTCTGGCAATTCCGCCTCCGGTTCGACCGCACCGCCGCAGACGAGAATGACGTCCTCCGGCGTGACCGCATCTGGCAGCACATCGCGCGCGATGCGGTTCGCAGCGGTTGTGTAGAAGCTGTTGCCAGAGAAGAACGTTTTCGGCGTAGATTCCGTGACGATATTTCCGTCAAAAAATAATGCACAGCGGTCGGCGTATTTCGCGCAGAACTCGATGTCGTGACTGACCATCAGGATCGCTACGCCGGATGCTTGCAGCGTCCTTAAAATCTGCCCGAAAACCTGCTTGAACTCCGCATCCAGTCCTTTTGTCGGCTCATCAAGAAGCAGGATGTCTGGGTTCAGGAGCAGGATTTTTGCCAGCGCTGCACGCTGCTGTTCGCCGCCCGAAAGGTCGTAAGGGTGACGGTCGAGCAGTTCGGCAAGCTTGCAGAGGGAAATGACTTGTGCAAGCCGCTCGGATTTGCGTTCGGATTTTGGTAAAATCTCCAATAAATCTGCGTGCACTGAGGATTTCACAAAGAGCGCCTGCGGATTCTGCGGCAGCATTCCGACGCTGCCCGTGATGGTCAGCTCCCCTCGATAAGCTTTTGCAGGCTTGCCAGCAGCTTGAGCGTGGTCGTTTTGCCCGTGCCGTTGCCGCCGAGCAGCGCAGAAATTCGCCCTTGTGCAGCTCCAAGGACAAGCCTTTTACCACGTCGGGCAAGTCTTTGTCATATTTGAACCAGAGTTCCCGCGCCGAGACGACGGTTTCGCCGTTCGGCGTGTTTTTCTTTTCTTCCGGAACAGGTCGCAACTCATGCGTTTTCGCATAGTCGAGCAGCCAGTTTCGTCCGTCGCAGACGGATACCGGCAAGTCGCGTAGAATCCGACGCTGCTCCAGATGCGCATGGCGGCGGGCATGGCGAGGAACATCGCGTTGCCACTGCTTTTTAATTCCGCGCCCACTTCGGCGGGTGTACCGGTGCAAAGGAGCTTGCCGCCGTCCATGACCGCCACACGCGACGCAAAGCCAAACGCTTCTTCCAGACGATGTTCCGTCAGGATGATGGTCGTGCCAATTCCCGGTTGATCTTGCCGAGCGTCGGCTAAGAAAATCAGACGCGGCAATCGGGTCGAGCTGGCCCGTCGGCTCGTCCAGAATCAGAACTTTTGGCTGGAGCACCATAACGGATGCGAGATTCAAGAGCTGCTTTTGCCCACCGGACAGCTCCGTAACGGATTTGTAAAACCATGTCTGAATTCCGAAAAACGATGCCATTTCCGCAACTCTGCGGCGAATGGTCGGCGTGTCACAGCCGAGGGATTCCAGGCCGAACGCCAGCTCGTGCCAGACCTTGTCGGTCGCGATCTGATTTTCCGGGCTTTGCTGCACAAAGCCAATCGTTTCCGCCTGTTCGCGTTGGTCTAGGGAATCAAGATTTCTGCCGTCGAACAGGATCTCGCCGCTTCTGCGGCCATGCGGCGCGAGAACGGTTTTGAGCTGCCGCAGCAGCGTACTTTTACCGCATCCGGAGGGGCCGCAGAGCACCAGAAACTCCGCCCGGATGGACGGACAGCGACAGGTCGGAAATTGCGTTCTTTTCCTGTTCCGGATATGCAAAATTCAGATGGTTTCGGATTGTAAAGACTTCCACTGCCTGTCCTCCTTCCGATCAAGAATCACCGGTGTCAGCACCAGTGCGAGATAGACGAGCATGAAGCTCACGGTCATCGGGGTCAATGCGGCGCTTTTCACGGTCGGATAGTAGCGGAAATACGTGCCGCCTGCCATCCAGCCGGAAACGAGATACGTGCCGCAGAAGATCAGCCACGCAAGCGCGGCCTTGTCGCGGTCGTCGAAACGATAAATTGAGAACGCCGTGCGCCCGGGCAGTCCGTAGCCGCGGGAACGCATGGAATCTGCTGTTTCAATCGCGTTCTCAAGTCCACGTTACCATGATGGAGAAGATCTTGACGGCGTTCCCGACTCTTTGGAACACGCTACCGTTCTTCGTGTCACGCCCGATGCACGCCTGCGCCTCGGAAACGACCTGCATCTGCGCCTTGAACTTCGGGATAAAGCGCAGCGCCATGGAGAGAACGAGGGACAGCGCCGGGATGATGCGTCCAAAGAGATACACAAACTTGTCCGAGGTCATGACCTCGTTGTAGCTGGAAAACCAGAGAACAACGCTTGCCAGCATGGCCGCCGCGGCCACGCCGTAGAACATGGATTCCAGCGTCAGCGGGTTGCCGGAGGGCAGATACGTCAGAATCGTCGCGCCCTCATGGTTAAAGGCCGGATTGACAAGCGCGGCAAGCGCCGCCATGGGCAGAAGTCCCATGACGGCAAACCGCACCGCTTTCCGGCCTTTCAGGGTAATATCGTAGGTCAATGCGCCGGTCAGCGAAATTGCCAGATAGGCCGGGTGCATCAGGCACATGGAGAACAGGAGAACGAGCGCGAAAATATAGAAAATTGATGGTCGGATGGTAGCCGGAAAAGGCGTCTTTGTTTCTCATTCGCTTCCAGTCGCGTAGCCGCCGCCCACATCATCTCCGAGGTCACAGGTATAGACCCACTCAATCACGTCGCCGTTTTGCAACTGATACCGGCTGCATCCATAGTTGGGGAACCAGTCGTTGACCTTGTACATCCATCCGTTCTCCGGTACCAGCTCCACCTTTTCCTTGTCGCACAGCTCCATGTGCTCCAGGATCGACGCGCAGGAAATGGAGATCGTACAGGTGTACTCCGTATCACTGACCGTCACGTTCTGCGGCTCGACGGGCTGCGGCTTGCCCTCCGGAACGGGATCGGTCAGGTACTGATCCTGACCCTCCTTTCGTTCGGGCTTGCCGTAGCCGTTTCCCGCCGCGCACCCGCAAAGGAGCAGGAGCGCCAGAAGGAGCGTGGCCAGTCTGTAAAGCTGCTTCATTGCATCACATCCGTCATGTCATAGAGTGTGGTTTTGCCCGTCTCGGCACGATGGATGGCGGCCAGCGCATAGAACGCCTGCTCGGTCGCCATCGTCGTCACCGTTGCTGCCGTTTAAACATGGCGGAACGCTTCCGTCCTTTCCTGCGCGAAGCGTTCCAGCACCTTCGACGGTAATGCCGTTCTTCACGAAGCGCTCATCATCCAGCGGAACGCCGAGCTCCGTCAGCGCCACGATCACCTGCGCGACCGATTCACTATTACTGGAACCCCATGAAGTATAGCCACCGTCCGGTTCCTGCAAGGAGGAGAGGACTGCAAGACCGCGTTCCACGGCTGGCGTCACGTCCGGCTGGTCGCGGTATTTGGCAAGCGCCTGCAACGTCATTGCCGTAATGTCCACGTCCGGCTCGCCGCCGGTCAGCGTCCAGCCGCCGTCCGGCAGTTCCCGCGTGAGCAGCTCGTCCACATACATCTGCCGCGTCGCCTGCACGGCGGCATCCGGGTTCTCCGGAATTTCATATTTCCCGCTGTCCAGTGCCAGCAGTGCGAAGATCGTGCCGTTGACCGCTCGTCTGCGGATAGCCCTGTGTCGGCACACTATACGCAATTTCCAAGTTTGCCAGGTCGATGACCGTGATATTATGGCCAGAATATGCCGTAAACTGGACCTGTGCCACTGACGCCAATATACGCGCGGCCATTATAGACGACCGGTGTGGAGGTACTCATCGGCGGGAGGGCCGGATCCTGAACCATTGTTCAGCTTCAATCCGTCGCATGTCGGTAATCACTGCCGTTGTTTTCAACCTTTGCGCGGTAGAACGTGCCGCCCTTAGAGGTAAAATAGTACGCCTTTGTCGCATCGTCATAGCAGATCGTACTGCGAATATCACCGTCGAGGCCGCTCTTCACGTCCAGGACTTTGCCTGTCAACGGGTCAAGCAAATAGAGATAGGAGCACTGTGCCTCGCCATCATCTGTGCCGACCATAACGAAGTCACCGCAGGCATAGGCCCCGGCCCAATAGAAGCCGCCGTTTTGTGTCATGCGCCATGTCGCAGCTTTCTCTTCCATCTCGTTTTCCGGATCTTCATCCGTCAGAGGAAATGCACACAAAGCTGAACTGTCTTTGCTTTCACCATTCCAAAAGCCCGTGTAAGCATAGCCATTCAAGATTGTAATCGGGCAGTTTGGCTGGTCTCCAACCGGGTCCTTATAGAGCCACAGAGATTCCAGCGTTTTTGCGTTGAAAGCCTGAATGCGTCCATTGGACAAACCGACAACAAAATGCCGTCTGCGTAGGTTGGGCCGTTGATGGCGAAGCTGGACGCACCCGCCATATCGCCCGTGGCTTCTACCTTGCCGGTCGCCTTATTTACACGGTAAATGTGCTCACCGGCATAGACAATCAGGCAGTCGTCCACAAGGATGGGGCTGCTGACCGCACCATTATCCCATCCCTTTGCCCAGCGGAGAAGCCCAGTAGAGCATACCGTCCGCTGCGCTGACCGGCGTTTTTGCGCTTGTAATACCGTTGTTGCTGTCCGTGCCGCGGAAGTTTGCCCATTCTGCGTTAAGCTCAACAATGTCGGGGTTCGCAGCCGCCATTTGAAGTGTGACCGGTACCGCGGAGAGATTTGTATAATCTTCCCCGTCAAAATGCAGGACAGTCTGACCGCTTTCATTCGCGATTTGCAGCGTACCTGCCTTTGCGGCATATCCGTACAGTGAGATGCTGCAATAGTAATTGAAGCCTTCTGATAGTGCGAAGCTCCCATCGTCTGCCGGCCAGACACGATTTCCTGCACCCTGTTCGTAAATATAGATCAAAGCATTCTGCGGATCTGTCTGGAATGTAACGCAGTCGTTGCTGCTTTCTTTACTGTGATAACATAATCACCAGAGGCTCCCGGAACATATTTGTTCGTTACCTTGATTTGAACAGTTTCCTCTTCCTCATTGCCAGTCAGATTCACAGTCGCGGTGTCTTTGAAGAAGCTGGCTTCCCATTTACTGTGATCACATAACCGTTATCCGTATCACCATACTTTGGGCTTTCTGTATGCTTTTGTAGCAGCAGATCCAGCGTCGTTGCAGCCGCAGGGATCAATATGCTGTATTCTTTTTCATCCAGACTGTAGCCTGTCTGCTGACTGTTTTTTCTCTGGAGCGGAAGCGAACTGCCGCTATAGCTTGCGCTGATATTTTTCAGGCTCAGGCTGCGCTCAACGAAACAAGATAATCTGTATAGTAGGTCACACCGTCTGTATTATCCGTGTAGGTTACGCGAATGGTAACTGTGTTGCCATACGCACTGCCCGGAAGCAAAACTTTTGCAAGGCCATCGCCTTCAAATCGGCTTTCCAGTGTGACCTCGTTCGTTTTTCCGCAGTCCGAGGCTGTACTCAGCATACTATAAACTGCCGCGCAGCTGCCCCTGCTGTTCGTCCTCCATACATAGACGGAACTGGAGTTGTCCGGAACAGTAGCTGTATAGGTATGCACAGACTTTGCAAAGCTCGGTGATAACTCGATATCTCCCTTTGTATTTTTTCATCGGCAGCGCTGCTAAGTGCAAGAGATGTCAGCCAGTCCTCCTGTTTGACAGAAACCTGAATGATTTCATTATTGCCAAGTGTGAAGGATTTTTTCGCGTGATAGTAGGTGCCCTGCGTTGCAACATACGAGTAGTCCTCGCCCGGCACAAGCGTGTAAAGATAATTGACCGTACCTCCGGCGCCAACCGTTTTTGTGTACGCCAGCTCTTCGCCGTTCTTATTCACGACCGTCAGGTCACATCGCTGGCAGTCTTGAATGTGACCTTCTTTCCTTGGCCCGGTTGGATCGTCAATGTATAGGTTGTCGCATAGCTTTCCGGAGGAAACCGTGATTATGACCGTCGTTTGCCGGAGATCGTTACGGTCACGCTGCCGTCTGCGGCCAGCTCGTTTCCGTTGACCGTGATAGAAGACCCGGAGACCGTAGCAGTTGGATAAATTTTCAGTTTTTTTCGGAATCGAGGATCTTATAAGTATATTCCGTCTTGGTGCTGGAGAAGCTCTCCGTCGCGGCCTGCGCTGTGCCTGCGGCGTTGGTCACGCGCAGACTGCCGAGCGTCGGCATACGGTCAAGCTGGAGCGTCAGGTCCATGCTCTGCGTATAGTTGTCAGAACCTGTCTTGCTGGCGCGGAGAATGACCGTACTGCCTGCCGCACCGCGGGAGAGCGCATTGTCGATGCTGGTCGCCTTGGACTTGGCCGGGATGTCCTTTTCTCTGGCCGTGCCGCTTACATCCGTGTAGACTGCCTTGACCTTTGCACCGGTTCCGCTAGTGCTCAGTTCAAAAATACGGATACAGGCGGCCCGTAAAGCTGTCCGGCACCTGCACGGTCGCGGTATGATCCTGCAGCGTATATTTGTAGCAGTTTGCATCAAAGTCCGCGCATAGCCGCTTGAAATCTTGAGTGTGCTCTCATTGAACCAGTCGCCGCTGGGCAGGCTGGCACTTACCGTCATTGCACCGCTGACCGTGATCTTGCCGGAAACCATGCGGTTGCCCTGCCGGACCTGGAAAGTGTAGCCGCCCGCCGGGAGCTGGAGCGTGCCGGTACGGTTGGGGTCTGTAAACTGCTTACCATAGTCATTGACGGCGGACACAGTATAGCTATCGCCGGAATAACCGGAGAAGGTCACGGTATACTGGGTTTTCTGGCCGTCTTTATAGGCGTTGATCTTTGCCGTGATCGCATCTGCATAGCTCTGCGCGTTCTCACTTGCAACACCCAGATAGCCGTCCAGCGCCGTCTGGTATTCTTCTGCTGCGGCGTTCTGCACATCGGCATCCTCCGTCAGATAGTCCGCCATGACCTGCATCAAGGTTTGCAGACCGGAGGACGGGTGCTGCTGCTCGGCTTCGCTGAAGCGGAAATGCGTCACGGTATTGGCAGCGCTGTCGATGGAAACGTTGTCCGGCGTGCTGCCGTAGATATAGTTGCCGATGACGCCCTCGATTGCCGAAATAAAGCCGGTGCTGGCGTCCGTCGTAAAGCTGTATTTACTGGCGTTCAGCGCCTGCCGGATGGTCTGGCCGTCCGTATAGGCTAGCCGCACCGGCGCAATCAGCAGCTTACTTGCTGATTCAGCGGAAAAATAGAAGTAATTGTTTGCATTGACCGCCTGTTTGCGGACTTCGCCGCAGGTTCTTCTGCCAATTTCTTCCGTTCCAGTGTCCTCCGCAGGCACGGTGTCCATGGTATTCTTCGCTTCGACCTGCTCTGCATCCGCTGCCAGCACGCTGAGCGGCAGGCAGGACAGGAGCATTGCCAGCAGGAGCAATGCGGCGGTCATTCGTTTCAGTTTCATCAAGATTCCTCCTCAGTACAGGCAATCCAGCCATTTCAGCCGCAGCTTTCTCGGCCAGTTCGTGTGGGTTTTCAGGTTTTCCATCGTCGTGTCGTGGAACGCGCACATTTCTGTAAGCTGTTCCGGCATGATCGCACGGCTGGAGAACAGCGCCTGTGCGTTATACATGGTCATATCGTGCAGCTTCGCGGCGTAATCCTCGCCAAGCTGCTCCTTCGCCGTTTCGCAGAGCTCCAGCATGGAACCTGTGCCGCGCTTGAGACCCATCGCGGCCAGCAATGATGCGCAGTCTGTAAACAGGCAGGCAGCCGCGGCGGACGGGTCTTCCTGCGTAAACGCTTCGTTCGCTTTTTGAGGATGACCGCGTGGCGGATGAAGACAGCCGCAAGCAGCAGAAGCAGCAGCGCGGCGATAAGGATGGTCCAAAACGCAGGCTTGTGAAGAAGCCCTGTGCGCTGGCCGCCGTCCGGGGTGTTGTCTTCCGAGTCGTCCAGCTCCGCATCGTCCTGTTCCAACTCCTGGCCCTCTGTTACGCGCGGGCCGTCGCCGGCCTTCCTTGCCTGCACCGACCGGCTTGATGCCGCTCTCGGTCTGCTCGGCGGAGAGGTCTTCAAGGCCCGGTGTCAGCGCCAGCGGCAGCCAGCCGACGCCATCCTGGTAGACTTCCACCCATGCGCCCGCGGCGTTGGCATCCACGCTCACCGGCTCCTTTTCTGCTGCCTTGACCGTGTACCCCTCGACATAGCGGGCAGGGATGCCGTAATAGCGGAGCGCTAAAGCCGCAACGGTCGCGTACTGATACGTCGTGCCGCCCGCCGTGTCAGCCAGCGGCAGCGCAATATCACCGCTTCCGTCGAAGCAGCTCTCCAAAAAGGCCAGCGCAGCCGTCTGCGCCTGCTCTTTCGTCAAGCCGTCTGCCGGGCCGTAGCTTTCACAGCATTGATCCAGCACTGCGCCGAGCTGCGCGCGGAACTCCGCGGGCACGGTCAGCGCGTAGGAATACACAAATTCGCGGTACGCGCTTTCCATCTGTAAGTACGATTTCACGCTGTCCGATGTGTCGTTTTGCAAAAAGTCCAGCAGCTCCGGCAGCAGCGTCTGTGCGTCCGAAACGGTCTCATAGGAATACCGCGCACACCGCGCAGACCGCTCGTTTCGACCGCGGACGGCTGAATTCTGTTTTTCGTCAGTCCTGCGCGTTCCGGCAGGACCGTGCACGGCTCGTAGCGGTACAGGCTGCACCCGGTAAGATTCTGCACGCTGACGCTCCCGGACTGATAATTGCCCATCAGCCGCGCAGCGATTGCCAGCTGGCTCTGCGGATAAAAACCGGATTGGTGCAGCCAGTAAAAGAGGTCTTTTTCCTCTGCGGCAGTCTTCGCGTCCAGAGAAGTCCACACTTTGTTTTCGTAGGAATCACCCACGAAGCCGCGCAGATAGAGCGTCTGCGCTGTGTCCGCCGTGACAGACAGGATCGCATCCGTGCTTTCTGTCTTTGTAACCGGCTCGGACAGATTGCCCTCCGGCAGGACTTCTTTTGCTTTTTCGTAGCGCCAGTGGTGCAGAGTATCCTTCGCGCTCTGCGAAAGGCTCTGCATTGTGCCTGTTTGCAGGGAAATTGCGGCTATGCCCGCCACGATCACGCCCACGAGCAGGAAGCTCGCCGCCGAGACGGCGTTTTTGCTTTTCTGCCATGTCAGCATCAGCAGAGCAATCGCTGCCGCTGCAAGGAGCAGGATGCCCGGCTGCATGAATGCTGCCGCTACACTCAAGGCTGCTAGTAAAACCGCCGTCAGTGTCGGTACGCGCGAGAGCGCGACACTCACCATCGCAAGCAGAATACCACTCACGATCCCAGCCAGCCAAAGGCCGGAGCCGTCTGTTTCGGCAAGCGGCAGGAGGATGCCTTTTTCCGCCGCCCAAAGGTCGCGCAGCGTATTCCAAGCCGCGCCGAAACCGCTTAGCAGCGGGTTCCGCGCGAACAGGACAACGAGAAGCAATGCCGCCAACAGAATGGGGGGCATCAGCTTCATCTTTTTGAAATGCCGGATGATTGCGGCTGCAATGCAGGTCAAAGCGCCTGCGCCCAGCAGCCAGAGCATTGCAGCAAAGCCGCTTACCGTGTAGCAAATCGCGGCAAGCGCAAGGAAAATCAAGATGCTGGCAAGCAGATCAAAGAGCGTACTTTTTTGATTGCTGCTTTCCCGATAAACGCCGGCACGCAGGCCGGTATTTTTTTGTTCTTCATAGCCTGCCCTCCTTACAGTTCCAGCTCGGAGAGCTGCGCGGCGTAATCTTTCTCATTGAACCGCTCACCGCAGACAAGCGCGGTCAGCAGCCCGATGGACGAAAGCTGCTCCGTTTCCACCTGCTGTTCACCGGAAACGTAAATCAGATGCGACCAGCTTCCAGCAGGTACCTCTTGGAGCAGCAGCGACGCACCGCTGACGCCCTGTCGTCGCTTGCGCCGTAAGCAGGCGCGGAAGCAGGCCGATGAGGTCGTCCATGTCGCGAATTTGCTGGAAAACACAGCGGCCTGCGTCGCCCTCGTTCCAGCCCACCGTAAACTGGACGGACTGGGAAAGCAGATTCCGGCAAACGGAGACGACGATCTCCGCTTCTGCATCTGTTCTGTCTACCGTTGGATTTTCTTCCGTGCGCTCCCAGAATACCGCGGCAGAGCGCGTGATCGGCAGCGACGGATCTTTGACGATCAGCTTGCCATACTTGTGACTGAGTTTCCAGTGAATCTGCCGCTGGCTGTCGCCGGGAACGTAGTCACGGATCTGGAACATCTCTGAAAGGTCATAGCCGGGCCGCTCGTTGGAATAATCCTCGGTATCATCGATGTGCGCACAGCGGGAGAGATCGCCAGCGTCTGCAAAAACGTATCCGGCTGCACCACGCACGCGCTGTGCGCGTCAGGCCGCGTTTTCATGCCGATGAGGCCGAAGCAGTCAAACAGATAGGCGGATTCCACGGCCAGGCGGACACGTCCGCACCACGGGCTTTGCAGAGAGATCTTCATCGACCGTGTACCCTTCGGCCAGATGCCGCCGCTCACGTTCACGATCTGCGTCTCGCCATTCAACTGGTTTTCCAGCCGTACACGGCAGGCAAGCTGGCAAATTGGGAAAGCAGTGGGTTCTGCACGATCAGCTCTGCCGTTCCGCTCTCGCTTTTGCGGAGATTCACAGGCAGCCTGACCGCCAGCTTCAGCTTTTTCGCCGCGTACAGGTTGACCGGCAGGCACAATCAAGCGGCAGCAGCACCATGCAGGCGGCGATGCCGAGCGCGATGGGGCTGGCTGTCTGGACGGTGAGAGCGAGAAGCCCCATCGTCAGCAGCAGCCAGACGAATTTTCGTACTATTTTCATTTTTTCAGCACCGGCATATCCGTCGTCTTGAGAATTTCAGCCAGCACGGTTTCCGGCTTTTCCTCCATCATGCGGGCCTTGCTGCTGAGCATAAGCCGGTGTGCGCAGACGTCCGGGAAGATCGCCGCCACGTCCTCCGGCATGACGAAGTCACGTCCATGGAGATACGCATAAGCCTTCGCCATCCGGCAAACCGCCAGTGCGCCGCGCGGGCTGACGCCGAGCGCGACCTGCGGATGGGTGCGGGTCTTTTCCACGAGCGTGGTCACATAGTCCAGAACGGCGTCGCGCATATCGACTTTTCGCACGTCCTGCACCAGTCCCAGCAGTTCTTCCTTGTTGACCACGGCATATGCCCGGTCAAGGGGATTATCCACATGGCGGTCGCGGAGGATGTTGACGCTGCTCTTATGGTCGGGATAGCCCATGCTGACGCGGATGAGGAAGCGGTCAAGCTGAGAATTGGGGAGCATCGTCGTACCGGCAGAACCGACCGGGTTCTGCGTGGCAAGGACGATGAACGGGTCGGGCAAATCATACGTCTTGCCGTCCACTGTGACCTTGTGCTCCTCCATCGCTTCGAGCAGCGCGGACTGCGTCTTGCTGGAGGTACGGTTGATCTCGTCCGCCAGCAGCAGATTCGTCATGATCGCGCCGGGCTTATAGACAAACTCGTCTGCTTTTTTGTCATAGACCGAGAAGCCGATGATGTCTGACGGCACGGTGTCCGACGTAAACTGTACGCGGCGGGTCTCCAAGCCAAGGACCTTTGCAAAGGCCATGGCCGTTGTGGTCTTGCCGACGCCGGGCACGTCCTCCATGAGCACGTGCCCCTGCGCCAGAATGGCCATTAAAATCTTCTCGACAATCTCATTCTTGCCGACGATAACGGACTCGATCTCCTGTAAAATCTCGTTGATTTTTGTATTCATAGCAAGCTGCTCCTATTCGTTATTTTTTATGTCGTTATCCTTCTCCACCGGTGTCTCCGCTACCGTCGTCTCCGCTGTCAGAGCCTCCGCCGGGATCGCCGCCAGCGCCGCCGCTGCCGGAATCATCTCCACCGTCGTCACCACCGGGGGTATTTCCGCCGTCATCGCCGCCGGGATTTCCGCCGTCATCACCGCCCGGATTCGGGCCGGGAGACGCGGGTTCCGGTTCGCCGCAGGCACAGAAGCCATTGGCATAGGTGTGCCTTCGTTTTCGGTCAGGACTTTCTGACAGACGCTGCATATCACTTTATGCGTGCCGTCGCCATTGTTCACATATTGCTTATGTTCCTCACAGACGTGACTGCCGTACCCGCAGACCGAGCAGGCACCGTTTTCGCCCTTCTGGTCGTGCACCTGTTTGACAGACAATCTGCAATCTTTGCAATAGAGCGTATGTCCGTCCGCATCTACTTCGTGAGCCATCCCAGCGGAATTCACCGATACCATTGCAGGGCTCATATGCAGCATCTTCGCACTTATCGCATACCCAGTCGTATTCGCCTTCTACGTAGTGGTGCTCCGCTTCATTGATATGCGTACCGCAGTTTTTGCACTTCTGATAATGTTTTGCACCGTCAGAATACCAAACGTCCCAATTTCATGCTCCCAGCGGTTCAGGTTCTTCTGTCTCCCGCTTTGCATGGCAGTCCTGACATTCATCCGTTCGGATACCGCCGTGTTGTGTCAGTTTGCCGTGTTGCTGATTTCCTTCAGATATGCGGTTCTTCCTTTTTGTATCCGCAGTCGTGCTGGCATGTGATGATGTGTACCTCGGAATTTTCTTCGCTCGTGTATTCCAGCACATGCGGCGCGGGTCGCCTAACGTTCTTCCCGCAGTCCTCGCAGACCAGCGCGCAGGTTCCGTCCCTGATCTGATATTTCTGGTGATGCTCATGCGTACAGGCAGCCCTCGACCAACCACCGCGCTGCGGCAGATCTGTTTCGTTACCACCGTCCGTTGTAACCGTTTCAGATCGTGGTGCGGAACCGACCAGCTGCCCGCCGTTCATAGGTCACGCAGTAGCCGACGAGTTGCCGTAGCCGCCCCTGCCCATTCCCGACATCCCAGCCGTAGGCCAGCGTATAGCGGAGCGTCAGCGTATCTCCGTCCTTTAAGTAGCCGTCCATGCCGAGGACGGATAAGTCCCGCACCGCCGATGGATATACATCCAGCCGGAACCTTCCGTGAAATCCAATTCGCCGAGGCTGCTGCTTGCGTCATTCAGGCTCAGGCTGTTGCGGTAGATGCAGCGCCAGAGGATGTCCAGATTCGTACCTTCGCCAAACTGCGCTGTCGATCTGGCAAGAATTTCATCCTGCGTGCTGCCAAACCGCTCCATGTTGCCGCTGATCGCGTTCGCGCGGCATGCCAAGGCCGGACCCGTCGTCCATGGTCTGTAAAAGAAGCCGGTATCCAGCGTACCGTTGCGCGCAGCGGCTGGCCGGCCGAAGCTGTTCGTCCGCCGTGCCGAACGGGTCGCCCGCGTCATAGCCCCAGACCGCTTTTGCAACTGCGCAGGACGCCAGGTTCGCCGGCAAGGACATCACAGGTGATGGACGAGAACGCCGAGTCCGACGACGCCCATGTCGATCAGATGCTGTCGCCTGCCGATCTTTGCCGCTTCGGCGCGTTCGCCGATGAGTTTCAGGGTCAGTTTTTCACCTTAGTTGCCGAAGGCGTCCTCGGCATGATACACAAGCGTATGCTCGTTCCGGTCACCCTCGTCCAGATTTTCGGCGTCACCAGAACTGCTGCCAGCTTCCGCCCGCAACGCCTTTCAAAGATGCACGTCTTTGCCGTCCAGCTTGAACGGTCAGCTTTGTCTCCGTGCCGGTGGCAGGATGTGGCTGACGCGGTTGCCCGCGGCATCCTCTGTCCAGGCTTCGACGGTCAGGTCACCTCCTGTCCGTTTGCGACGGTTCGACACCGTCGCGCAGGTTCGCACTCGATCTTTACCTCCTGATCACCGCGGTGCTTATACGGGATGCTGATGATAAACGTGTATTCTTCGCCGCCCGCGCCGGAGGCTTTGATGGTAAACGTATTTTCGCCCGTTTTGCCATCTCGGCCAGAAGCAGCGTCACGCTGCCGGTGGGCGCTGTGAGCGTGTCTTTTGCTGAAATCGCCTGACTGATAGCAGGTGACGGAGGTGATGCTCAATGCCAGACGTGTCCTCGCCGCGGATGGCGAAGCTCGTATGTGAGCAATCCGTCCGTCAGCTGGTTGTCATAGACCGGGTCGGCGTTGACAGTCTTTTATTCTCGCACGTCAGCACGCAGGGCTTCTGTGCGCCATCTTCCATAACGGTATACGCCATTTCAAGCGAAACGTCGCTCTGGTAACGGATCGTGACCGCGAAATTCACTGTGCGCTCCTTGACCTTCGCGGTCACGAGGGCCGGTATAGGTCGCGCCGCTGTCCGTGGCTTCCAGCCGCACGGAGCCGCTGTCCGTGCTCATAGCCGCCCCGTTGAAGCTGGCGCTTGTGATCTGCGCGTCCTGTGCGCTCCTGCCGGTCAGACCGAGCTTGTACAAAAGCTCACTGTTGTTGATCTGGTTGTGCTTGATGGTCAGCGCCGCGCGCTTGTCCGCATCGCAGAGAACGGTCTGCGACGTGACGGACTTTTCATACCATGTAAATTGCAGCTGGAGATCGAGGCCGTCCTCATATGTCACGACAAACGTATAGCCGATCGTCTGTCCCAGTACCTCGGCGGTCACGGCGAGATAGTAGGTTTCCGTGTCCTTGCCGTCTGCGGCGGCCATCTGGATCTCGCCGGACTCCGAGAGCGTTCCGCGCTCACCATCCGTCGCCCAGTATTCCGCCGTGCGGATCGTCGCGTCATCCGCACTTTCGCCGAGGAATTGCAGCGCGTATGCGAAATTTCCGTCTGTCAGCGTGTCGCTCTTGACCGTGCGATTGACCGAGCCGTTGGCCGGGCAGGTGGCCTGACCGTTGGGTTGCCATGTAAGCTGCAAATCGAGGTCAATGCCGCTTTCCAGCCGCAGAACGAACGCGAAATTCACGTCTGTCTCCACGGTTTCACCCTTCTGGTTCTTCTGCGTCGGCATGAGCCTGCACGGTCAAGATATAGTTTTGAAACTCTGCACCGTCCGGCAGCGTCATGTCCAGCACACCGCGCGTTTCCGCTTTCTGCGATACGCCGTTGCCCACGGCAACCTGCACATCGGTGATCTTGGCATCTTCCGCGTCGAGACCGGTGAGGTTCAGCTCATAGCGCAGTCTGCCGCGGTCAAGCTGGGCAAGTAATACACGCTTGCCGACAGAGTCTCCGGGTGCGCAGACCATGGAGCTCGCCTGTGAGCCGTACTTGTACCACGTCAGCAGCGCACCGAGGTCAAGTTCTGTTTCCGGCAGATCCTCGTCTGTCTCGCCGGTGTCTCCGGCTTCCTCACCCTCGTCGCCCTTGTTGGAATCCGTATTCGTGCCGATGGCGGCATCGGCCAGGACCTCCTGCTGGGGCTTGGCTTCCGGCTGCTGCTCCGGCTGGGTATCCTGTCCCTGCTCCGTCTGGTTTTCCGTTTCCTCCGAATCGAACTGCTCCTGCTCGCCGGTCAGCTCGCTATCGGCGCTGCCGCCCGAACCGGCTGCGCCGGTGCTCTCGGCTTCGCCGTTTCCGGCGTGGCCGGGCGCCTGTCCTGCTTGCAGGACGGTGATCTCCTGCGGCGCGGCTTGCAGGATGGGATTATCCGGCTCGACCGACCGCATGCCCATGAGCGGCAGACAGATACTCAGCAGCAGCGCGCAGACGAGCACGCCGCAGCCGGCCTGCTGCGCCCATGGGAACCTTTCAAAGAATTTTTTCATGTGTGTTCGCCCTCCGGGAAAAGGGCTTCCCCCTTCAAAAAGTCTGCATTTTGTGCAGCTTATTCGTACTTTTAAGAAGTTCCCTTAAACGCACGAATAAGCCGCACGGTTCCCCACGCTTTCGCGTGGGGTACCGCCCAGCTTGGGGTGGTTATCCAATATTCAATTTAGAATGTTGGACTGCGTGTTTCATTTTGCGATGTTTTCCATGAAGCGCATAAGGATGGTCGCGACCTGTGCGCGGGTGGCGGAGCCCTGCGGGTTGAGCTTGCCGTTGGAGCCTTTGAGAAGCTCTTCGGCGACAGCCCACTGCATGGCCTCTGCCGCGTATCCGCTGACCTTGTCCGCATCGGAGAAGGCGGTCAGGGCGGCGGATTTGCTCACGTCGTAACCCTTCTGCTTCGCGTAGCGGTACAGGATCGTCGCCAGCTGCTCACGGGTGATAACGCCCGGCATGTTGGTGCCGTCCGAAATGCCATTGTCCATGGGCTTGTCGCCGTAGACCTGACGCAGTTCTGCGATCATGACGGTCAGTTCGGTCTTGTCGCCGCTGTTTCCGGTGATGCTGGGCTGGCCCCATGCGGAGTTATCCGCATTCAGGTCAGCACCGTAGCCCCAGACCGTAAACTGCCAGCGCATGACTTCGCCGTCAGACAGTCTCCAGTCCGCAGCGCCAACGCCGGGGAAGGAAGGATTGCCTGTCATGCGATCCGCGATGGAGTACATCCAGCCGGACTTTTCGCAATAGTCAAACTCACCGAGGTATTTGCCATCCTTATAACCTTCCTCGGTAATTTTGCTGGTCGCGGCCTTTTTAATGTATTCCGCGACTTTGGCCTTGCTCTGATCCGGCCAATATACCTGCGCCAGATAGAAACTGTTCGCTTCGGTGCCCGTCATCATGTAGGCATACGGAGGATTGGCGTCCGGTTCGCTGACGTGATCGACGGTCGCACCTTCCAGATCCATCTTGTCTCTCTCTTTGATCGTCTGCTTCGATGAGAGATCGAAGATCGCTATAGCTGGCCTGCGTGTACTTCAAGGTCCACCGTAACGATGGTCGGATCAATGGGTAGCCGAGGCCGAGCGTCTGCGCGTCCAGAGAGACGATAATGTCGATCTTGCCTGCGCGGTCGGGCTTGATCGCACCCATCGCCTGCAATGCCTTGTTGAGCTCGGCGATGATATTGTCCTCGATGTACTTGCCGTCGGCGGCGGGGGCTTCATTGATCGCCTTGATGCCGTCCTGATACGCCTGCCTCGAGCTTTGCCCAGTTTTCGAGTAGTCAGACTCTGTTGTACTTCTCGTACCATGTTTCAGGCTTTCCAGTGCGTTTGGCGGTGGTAGGCCAGCGGGTCGTCGACCCTGCTGGGGTCAATCCACTTGGCATAGAGCGTGATGTCCTTTGGGGGAACACGTGTCGGTTGCTCGTCCAGGTGGTCTTGAAGTCGTGTCGTAGCTCCAGCCGCTGAACACATAGCCGTCGCGCGCGGCGGTCGTCTGACGCTGACCGGGGATCTCACTGTAGATCTGACCCGTGACAGATTCCGCACCGTTCAGTGTGCCGCCGTTGGGGTCAAAAGGTGATTGTGGTAGATGCAGTCTCTAAATAGAGTGATCCGCTTTGTTTCGTATGCCCGAAAGGTTTCGCCCCGCCAACAGGTTTCGTTCATACAGCGTTGATTGCTGGGGCGGCTCTTTGTTGTAAACTGATTCGGGTTTCATCTTCCGACCAGATAGACAAAATTGTCATATAGGTGTATCTCGGCGGTACTATTGTCACTGTTTGCCGAAATCCCAATCTTTCCGTTTGCGGCGTTCAGCTGGTCATACTGTCCAGCCGTTACTTTCGTCGTGAGCGTCTGCCACGTCTGATTGTCAGCATCAAAAACATAAACACCATTGCTGTCCGCGCATAGGTCTTGCCGTCCATCTGGATCAGCTTATCCTTGCCGTGGCCGCCGTTCGCCCATTTGCTGCCGGTCACGTCTTATCCTTCGCTACGACAACGCCGTCCTCAGCGGGATGATCGCGCCGAGATCGGCAGCATAGCGAGTTGCTTCCCGTGCCATTCTCGTTGAGATCATAGACCTTGCTATCTGAAAGGAGCGTCCACTCTCCGCCATCGTCGAGATAGCCGACCGTGTAGGTATAGCTTTCGTTATAGGCGTAGCCATCGGAAGAATTGGGCAGATCTTGCTTGTCCTCCAGAAGCAATATATGGAGGCCCAGAACCGTACGTCGTCTGCGGATGCAAGCGCCTTGACCTGGCTCGGCTGATGTGGGCTGGAAACGTCGCAGCTGGTAAAGGACAGGTTTCCCTTTTCCAGTAATGAACAGGCTCATGACCAGATTGAGATGACCTGTCACATTGTCCACCTGCGGCTGCCATTGTGATATAGCCCTTTGCATTTTCCACAGCGCAGGCATCGCCTTTGCAGGTGTTCAGGATGGTAGCGGGCAGGTCATGGGTTCGTGTCTGTGTTTCCCGTACACCACCGGCATCGGAGGAAAATCGACCGCAGCCGTGATCTGCGTCATGTCGTTGGGGATATCGTCAGACGCATCTTGAAATAATGATTGCCAGCATTCAGCTTGTTGGCAATGAATTCCGTGCGTCCGAGCGCCTTACTTTCGTCCACACTGTTGCCAGAGTAAAGGCGCACTACGGGTAGCTGTATCGTTTTCCCGGCAAATTGCTTGGGAGCAGAAAATGTCAGATAACCAAACACAACTGCTGTCCGTGATTAGCTTGGAATATGGGCTCAGTGTCTGGTTCTGGACAATTTCGGGCGTTACTTGTCCGTTGGTCGAGATCGGCTCAACATAGATCTCATTGAGTTGAAGTTACCCAGAGGAAATATCCATTGGCCAAATGCGAATTGAAAATCACATCTGCCTTCAGCGACAACTTTAATGGATTTTCCTTTTCATGCCCACCCTAAATCATGGATTTCCATCATTCGTTGCAGCGCTCCGGTAGTCAAAGTTCTGCGCATCCGGAATAATGTCAGCCGATACCTTCCATTCCTTTCATCTTCATCTTTCCATAATTGTGTGGTGTTGATATTATCTTTCCACTCTGCGTCAGGTATTGCTTTAGAGGATGCCGTACTCAGGATGAAAGCCTTTTTCTTCAATGGCAAAAGTAAAGCTACTTCCATCTATGCCTGGGCAGCAGGGGTACCAGAATTTTCCATGGCAAGTGTGCAATATATGCCAACAGTATAATTCTGTGCATCCTCGACCCATCGCATCTACGCCAGTTCCGAATTCCCTGTAAAGCTAATGGATAGGTTATCCATGACAGCTTATAATCCCTTAAATGCTACATTTTCAGTTCCAATCCGCCACTTTTGGAAGTGAAAACCGGATTGATAAAAATTTTCCATCTTTTTAGCGGAAATTAACCATTCGTGATGGAATAATCTTCAGTATTCTTTTCGTGTCTGTATAAACTGCTTTAACGCTATAATCAATGCTTTCAGAATTCCTTCGACTATAAAAGCGCAATCGTTGTCAGATGCAAAAATCTGAATGGGTAGCGATAGCACAAGCAGAATACACAGAGTACAGCGATACTTCTTCTCATATGCCTCTAACCTCAACAATGAGCCTGTCCTCAGTATTACAATAGTGGTAAGGCTCATATCCGTGTGGAAGCAGGCGGGCAAGTTGGTCTGCGGCTTGCCCGCCTGCCGGTTTACCTATGGCATAAAGCTATTTTGAATTACTTCAATATAGAGGTGGTTATAGTCGTTTCCAACAATGGCATAACCATTACAAATTGCCATTCCTCCAAGAGCATAGGTATCATTAACAGTTTCCACATCTCTACAGCGCGTCTTGGTCAGAAGAACCGCAAAACAATAGCCAGCGCCAGTCTGGTTCAGACAGCGAAATAATCCATGCCATCGTCCGTATATACGACCGGAGTGCACTGCGGCCAGGCTGCGTAAATGCCGCGCCCTCTACTGTAATCAGGCTGGTTGTTCCGGTGCCAGAGTGTAGAGCGGTAATCTTCATCAGGCCGCCCGCGCTAAAGCCACTGTAGAAACCGATTGGAAGCAGATATTGCCGCTATTCGCAATAACAGGTGTGAAGTGCAGTTGCCGGAATATGTACGTTACCAACAGGCAACCAGCTTCGTCAGAATGCCAGCGCCGTTGCTGCCAATAGTAGCGCGAACATACCGATGTTGGAAGCGTCTGGACGCAAAATACAGTTTTCCGTCCTTGTCATAATGGTAGAGCGCACAGCGGCATTTCCATCAACGCTGGGCAAAGAGATGCTGGTGGCATAGATATCCGTATCCGCCGTTGTGCCAAAGCCGTCTCCCATGGGACGATAGAGATAAACCGCCGTCGCCGCAGAAGTAAACCTTTTCGCCAACAGCAACTGCACCCTCACCCCAGAATTTTGTAAATGGAGGATACAGACTGAACTGGGTAACTATCATTCGAGTGTACTTCCGGAACGTTTGCAACCTGCACCTGTACGAAACGGCCTGGCTCTGAAACTGCCTTCAATGGTGCCATTGCCAACCCAAGTGCCAAAATAAATATAACGCCATAACTCACAATGGGAGTGCTGATCTGGCCCTTCGAGATGGTGTAAATCTTTGTGGCTTCCACATCCGGTTGCATCGGCGTCGCTTCTGCCTGAAGACCTGTGATCTTATAAACAGCACCGCTGTTGCTTCGTCGCATAGATCACATCATCTGCTTCTTTCGCTGTTGTCATTGCTTCCCTGCACCAGCAGCGGCGTGGAGAGCTGGAACCTGCTTTGCTCTCAAGCTGCTTGTGCCAAACGACATAGGGGTGTATTTGCGCTGCAATTGATCTTTGCAAAGTGTGCATCCATCTGGTGTCCATCATAGAGAACATAAGCGTAGGTTACGTTGCCAACCGTCTGCATGACGGTCAACGCCATCCCAACCGCTGTCCGGCTTTAAAAGTTTAAAGTGCTGTTACCGTAACATCGGTAGTGGGTGCTTTGCCTACCACGGCATTTATGATCGGTATTACCGCCAAAGACCGACCACGATGCAGCGGTTTCTGTTGCAAATGCTGTTACGCTGAGCAGCATTGCAAGCGCCAGAAGAATCAAGCAAACTCTGCTCGTCCGTTTCATAACCCGGAAACCTCGTTTTCTCGGGCAAAGATCTGTTTCGCCGTTCTCCGTCACAGCCGAGAAACAGTGCTGTACTGGGTTTGCGTCATTGTCGAAGACTGTAGACAACAAATGGTGCGCAGGATATGCGTTTGGGGGTTCCCCGGCTCTGCGTTCCCAATTCAGGCCGAGGGAACTCAGTGCGCCTCCCGGCGCGTCGGCAACACCGCAGGGGATGGGGCCGCTGGCCTATGCAAATCTGTTCCCGAGCAAGATCGTATCCGTTATGAGTTTCGCGCGCTTCTGGCGCCGTTTCTGCGTTCTGATTGTAAAAGCTCGTCGCACTTGTATTCTTCGTCGTAGCGGAGCTCCGCACGGCAGGCGGCAGATCGGCCAGCGCCGCGTTGACGCGTGCGGACGGATCCGTTCCCGTACCTGTCCGCCGTCAAACCTGCCCTATTGCGCCGCTCATTCAGCGCCTCCCGCGGCTTCTGCCGCCTTTTTTCGCTTTCTTTTTCTCGGACTTCTGCTCTCGCCGGGCGGCCTCCGGCCGCTTTTTGCGGTCTTTTTCGCCTGCGCGTGCATCGCGGACTGGCGTTCATTACTCGCGGAACAGCGCTGTCCGTTCCAGCGGGAAATTGCTCACGGCCGGGCCAGTGCTGACCGAAAAGCCGCTGTATTCCAGCGCGTTGGACCCATGAGCCGAAGCGAAGGGGCCAGCAGATCGTCGCCGAGAATTTCAGACTGCGCCGACGTGCCCCAGCTCCGCCTGACATCGCCGCAGGTACCTTTGCAAGTTCTGCCGCCGAATCCTTCTGGTGCTCCAAGATGAATTCGATGTTCCGGCGGGAAATCTCCAACCGCGCGGCCTCGTTCGTTTTCCGTTCGTGCAGCGCCCGGTTATCTGATAGTAAAAAACGGCTTGTCCTTCATAGCTGCACCCCCGCTGCCGCGCGAGGGTCGCGCGATCTTACCGGTTCGCGAACGCCGGGGGTTTTCAGGAATTCGGCGGCTTTGCCGTCGTAGACGCTACGCAAGCGCCTTTTGCCACGAGCCAAAGCGGTATTCCAGAAATCGCCGCCGATAACTTCCCACCCGCGCGGGCGGATGGCCGATGTCCTCCATGCAGTCCACCAGGTACAGCGACAGCGCCGCAGGCTGTCGTGCTGGTGGTCGAGAATAAACTGGGTGTTCTTCTTGTTGATGATGTGCCTGACGCGATTCAGCCTGCTGGGTGCGCGCGTCAGCTGGCGCGTTGCTGTTCGTCGTGCATGATGCTCTCCTGTCGTACTTTTTCGCATACTACCCTATGGTGGGATAATCTGGATTGACACAAAAAGGCGCAATTTGCCCGTAAAACAAATTGGCGCCCGTGCCAGAAATACGATAAGCAGATCATCGTGCTGCCTACCATACGTTTTCGTTCGCCTCCTGCCGTCGCGGGATCATAAACCAGACAGAATCCCATGCAGCGAATAGCAATTCTTCCGACTCCGGACTATGGATGCAGATCGCATCCGCATCTGATTCCTACCTTCTCATGGGAATCCCACAATGGCGGCCTTTCCGGCCACATGACCCGCGACAAGCGCTGTCTTACGCTTCCCCGCGGAGCACTTTGGAATCTTGCTCATCCTTACGGCTCCGGGCGAGCAGCCCGCGCCTCCCAATGCGCACAGTCTTCCTCTTTCATCACAGGCTCAGTCCAACCGGCCGCGACCTGTGATTACACATCCTCAACAAACAAAAACCAACAATATGAAATTGTAAAAATCGCAGAATCGAGTTTCTAACTTTGGTACCCTAAGCCATATGTACGGTTTCTTTCGTAAAGTGTCCACTTTACGCGAAAAGAAAAAACCAAGATATTCTGCTCTCGTCTCTATTATACAGGCAGAATGGGGAAAAGTCAATCTGATTTCAGACAAAAGAGTTCCTGTTTTCTGCAGGGGTTGTTATGTTTGCGCTCACTGCACGGGTATCCGGATGTGCGGGAGCCAATGCGAAACGATATTG
>VOFG01002226.1_pt1 | contig 35260 bp, 54 predicted proteins | sample 5384171 | NCBI WGS metagenome assembly VOFG01 (sample SAMN12384726, study PRJNA508395) | human gut metagenome | isolation source: healthy gut F | host: Homo sapiens
TACGGCTTGGTACTCGAGCTTATAGGCAGGGCACCGCCATCAAATAATAGCGCGGAACGCACGGGAATGCGTTATAAACTTCATGCGGCAGCGTGTTCGGTATTTTCTGGGCCACGTCCATAACGCTGAGGTGCGAGCCATGATCTTCCCCGATGATCGTAACGACGTCGCCGCACTGCGGATTTTCCACGGCAGACACATCCAGCATCACCATGTCCATGCAGACCATGCCGAGTACTGGAACGCGCACGCCCTTATAGAGCATCCAGCCGTCATTGGAATGGTACCGGTAATAGCCGTCGGCGTTTCCGACTGCGGCGACAGCGATTTTCGTCTCGCGCGCGGTCCGGTGAGGCGCAGTTATAACCGACAAACTCTCCGGCGGGAAATGTGCTGACCTGAAAGCACGCGGGTCCAAGCAAGAGACAACCGGAGAAAGAGGTAATCTGTTCGCGGAAGCCGCCGAACATGCCGTACAGGCTGGCGCCCGCGCGGACCATATCCAGCTGCGCCTGCGGGTACTCGAGCGCGCCCGCGCTGCTGGGCGCAGTGGCGGAAGCGGTAGCACATGCCGCTGTCCTGCGTTTTTGGACGACTTGGAGAAAGCGCGCAAACTGCCTGTCCGTATAGGCGCGGCTGTCCGGGTTGTAAGCGTCGCACAGGTGGGTGAAAATGCCCTCGATCTGCAGACCGGGAAATTGGCGCAGCGCCAAAATCTCTTCTCTTCGTCTTCCACCGCACGGAATCCGAGCCGGGCCATTCCGGTGTCCACCTTCACATGCACCTTCAGCCTTCCGGTCCGGAGCGCGGCTTGATACCGCCTCGCCGTTTCGAGGGAGTTTACCGTTACGCTGATATTTTCCGCAGCGGCGGCCGGAACCTCCGTCGGGTCGATCGGGCCGAGGACCAGAACGGTCCCCTCTATGCCGTTTTTTCTCAAGGTGTGCGCTTCCCAAAAGCTTGCCACGCCGAAAAAGCCGGCATCCCAGGTCCAAACGCGCGGGCGGCGGGAAGCATGCCTACGCCATAAGCATTGGCCTTTACAACGGCCATCAATTGGCAGCCGGGACGCAGGATGCCTTCTATCGCGCGATAGTTGGCGCGGAGCTTATCAAGGTCAACCTCTACCCAGCGGCGGTCGGTAATCTGTGGCATACAGGCAGCCTCCTTTCGCGCTTACTTATGGGACAAACTCTCCTTTGCGATTGCCGCATAGAGATTTGCCGCTGTTTCCAGATACGCGTCATTGTAGTCATAGCGGGGGTTATGGAGCGGAATGAACTCCTCATCCGGACCCTTTCCCGGTGCCGTAGAAACGCAAATGCACCCGGAATATGCTCCAGGAAGAGGCCGAAGTCCTCCGAACCGGAATTGGGCTCCGCTTCGGCGTCGACATTCTCTTCTCCCAGTACGCGGCTTGCCGCCGCCGCGATAAACCTCGACGCCGGACTTCCAGTTGACCGTTGAAGCAAATTCATGCGTGTACTCAACCGTGCATTCTGCGCCGTAGGCGTCACAGATGCCCCTTGCAGATGGCGCGCATGCGCTGCTCAATGAGCGCCTGCACCTCCGGGCTATAGCTTCTTGCGTCGCCGAGAATTGTGACATTCCGGGAATTGCGTTGTGGCCGCCGTCCGTATGCAGCTCCGTGCAGGAGACGACCGCGGTTTGCAGCGGGTTTGCGCTGCGCGAGACAATCGTCTGCAGGCCGGAGATGATCTGCGCGGCAATGACCATGGCGTCGATGGACTGATGCGGCTGCGAGGGCATGCGCGCCGCGGCCATGGATGACGATTTTAAAATTGTCTTCGCTCGAGCAATGGCCGCCGACGCAGGTGCCGAGCGTGCCACCCTTGAGCTGCGGGGCATTGTGAAGACCGTAAATTTCGTCCATCGGGAAGCGCTCAAAAATGCCGTCTTCAATCATCGCGCGCGCGCCCTTTCCGGGCTCCTCGCCCGGCTGGAACACAAAGCGGATGGTGCCGTCGAAATCCTTGTTTTCCGAGAGCAGCTTGACCGCGCCGAGCAAAGATGCCGTGTGGCCGTCGTGGCCGCAGCCGTGCATCAGACCGTCGTTTTTTTCGAGCAATAGGAAAATGTATTTTGCTCCTGTAGAGAATGCCGTCAAAGTCTGCGCGCGCAGGCCGACAACCTTTGCCGGTGCCGTTTTTTGATGGTTGCGACAATGCCGGTTTTTCGACATGCTCTTCAAATTCGACGCCCATCTCGCGCAGCCGCTGCGCAATAAAGGCGGGCGTGTAGGTTTCTGTCAGCGCATATTCCGGATGCTGGTGAAGGTCTCTTCTCCAGCTTGTCAAAAGATCGTTGAATTCAGACATAAATAACTCCAATAACTCCTTTTTCAAATCCTGTTTTGATGTATCCAGATGTTACTGCTCTGCGCGGCTGCGCGCGATAGCGGCAAGATCGCCGTTGTTTCGAACCACTCACGGGACAGGCGGCGAAGCGTTTTGCCGAGCAGGCACAAGAACCGATGTTGATGAGCAGAACAAAGCCGTTTAAGGTCCACGAAAAGGAAGATCGAGCTGATGTTGGAAAGGCACCCGGCGATAACCAACGCGAAAACCAACCATTGGAACATCACACCGATTTTTTCCTTCCGGAACATAGAAATGGCCTGTACCTTCACCGTCTCAACCACACCAACGAGAGAACTCAGACCAAACAGTACCAAGCTGATTAGTGCAGCCATATTGCCCAACAACGCCAAGGACACTGCTGAGCGCCGCAGCGAGAGAACGTCGAGCCGTCGCCGCCTGCCGTCCAAGAGCCGGAGAAAAGAATCAGAAGACCAGTCAGTGTGCAGATGACAATCGTGTCGATGAAGGTTTCCATGACAGCCCCATTCCCTGCTGCGCAGGATGGTCAATGGACTCTGCCTGTGACTGCATCGTCGCGGAAACGCCGAGACCGGCGTCATTGGAGAAAACGCCGCGGGCCAGACCGTTGCGGATGGTGGCGGACACCGCCGCGCCCGCAAAGCCGCCGATGGCCGCCTGGCCGGTAAACGCGCCTTTGAAGATGGAAGCGAAAACCGCGACGATGCTGCCGATGTTTGCACAAACTACGATCAGTGCACAGATGATGTAAAACACACACATGAAAGGAACCATGACATTTGTGATTTTAACGAGTTCCTTCATGCCGCCGAAGATAATCAGAACTACGAAGACTGCCAGAATGCCGCAGGTAATATAGTGCGAAAACGCCGATGGCGGCAAGGTTGCTGGTGATAGCACTGGCGTGAACAGAGCAGATGATTGAAATTGTGACAAGCATCAGCACGCCGAAAATTGCCGCAAGCGGTTTTGGACCGCAGTCCGTCTTTGATGTACATGTACGGGCCGCTGCGATAGCTTCCGTCTTCGGCCTTCTGCCGGTACGCAACACTCGCGACGACCTCACAGTACTTGATTGCCATGGCCAAAAAGCCGCAGACCCACATCCAGAACAGCGCGCCGGGACCGCCTGCCGCAATGGCCGCGCCCACGCCGACAATGTTGCCGGTGCCGACTGTTCCGCCGAGGGCGACAATCGTGGCCTCTAACGGCGTGATGCCGGCGGCTTTCTTGCGCGCCTGCTCTTCCTTGTTAAAAATCGTACCGAGGGTATGCTTGAAAATAAAGCCGAGACGGCGAAACTGTACGCCGCCGATGATGGCCGTGAGGGGCAATGCCGCCGCCAATCAGGATAATCAGAATGGGAATGCCCCAATACCAACCGACGAAGGCTTCAATTGCGTTGTAAATAGACTGCATATCTTTACCTCTCTTTTTCGTAATTCCCCGGCCAAGGTGTATCTTGACTGTATCATTGCGGCGGCGATACGTCAATATCGCGGTTTTTTCGAAAAATCGCGATATTTTCTATCATAATGATAGAAAATAAAGAAAGCGCCTCTATCATTTTGATAGTTCAAATCAAAATGATAGGGTCCCAGTTAGTAAAATTGGTCAAAAGGCGCAATTATAATTGATATTTTTTATTTTTCTGTACAAAGTGGCAGGTCAATCCCCAGAATTTTCGCAAGTTCTTCCATGGAAAGCCCTTTTTGCTTCTGAAGAACGAGTGCGCGGCCGTTGTTTCGCGCTCTACCGCCTCAAATTCAAACGTCGGGCTGGAACGCCGGGACCGCCGGCTGCATCGTTTCCGGAAGAAGGCTTGCATGCAGCGCTCCGTCTTCCGTCATGTTGACCACGCGCTCCATGCAGCTTTGCAGCTCCCGCACGTTGCCGGGCCAGTCATAGCGCTCCATCCGCGTCCAGAAATCCCGCGTCAATCGAGGCAATGCGCTTGCCGAGTTCCGGGCTGTATTTTTGAATCGAATGCATCGCCAGCAGGCGCACATCGTCCGAGCGCAGGCGAAGCGGCGGAATGACGATGGTCAGCACGCTGATGAGATAGTAGAAGTTGAGATCAAAGCGCTCCTCGGCGCACGCCTCTTTGAGGTCGGTGGTCGTACCTGCAATCAGCCGGACGTTGACGCGTCTTGCTTTTCGGCTGCCGACGCGCGCGATCTCTTTGCGCTCCAAAAGCGTCACAAGCCGCTGCTCAACGGCGTACGGCAGCGCGGAAATGTTGTCGAGAAACAGTGTGCCGCCGTTTGCCAGCTCGATCTGTCCCGCTCTCCCCTTCGCGCCGGCGGTCCCCCCACTGTGCCGAAGAGGATTTTTCAATCTCGTTTTCCGGCAGGGACGCGCAGTTGAGGCTGAGAAACGGCCCCGGGGCGGCGTCGCTTTCGTCGTGGATTGCCTTGGCGTAGAGCTCGCGGCCAAGGCCGTGCTCGGCCTGAATCAAAACGCTCGAGCGCGAGGGGCCGCCGTCTGCACCTGATCGCGCACGGCCTGAATGGCGGACGAGGTGCCGGTAATCTGCTGAAAGGCGGAGACCTGCTGCTTTTCCTGTGCGGGCGAAACCGGCGTGAAGATCAAAAAGCGCGAATAAGTCGCTGTGCACATGGTGCAGGCTTCCTGTGACGGTGCACACATCGTCGCCGGATTGCAGGCGGTAGCGCTTGCGGCCCGGCGGCTTCTTCCCCGGTGTCTGTCACGCGCAGCGGGTTTCCAGCAGATACGGAAGCTGCCCCACCAGCATCTGGCGGCCGATGTGGTTGCTGCGCAGAATATGATTTTGATCGTCCAGAACGATCACGCCGGAGTCAACCTGCTCCATGACCGTGGTTAGAAGCTCGATGACGCTTTGATCGCGCTGCGACTCGATGCGCTGCTTGGCGTCAAACGCAATCAGCTCGGCAATCTGCTCGAGAAAGCGAAGATAGTCCTTCCACTCCCTCTGCATCCGCTGTACCTGGCGCTTTGTTTCGCAGTTAATGGCGACCGCGCCGATCACGTTCTGGTAGTATTTGATCGGTACCATATCTCGGCCTGATCGAAGCACGCATCAAAATTAGGGCAAGTCTTACAGGCCGGATGCGTGCGCGGCTCGAGCATAACCTGGGATTCTCCGAAGTAACAGCCGCGTCTGCAATGCCGCCGCGCCCGACCATGGAATGACCGACCATGGGTGGCTGCGCCACTGTCGCGCCCGCCTTCATAATTGATGCGGAACAAGTCCCGGTTGATGATTGTAATCGGGACACCGATGATCTGCGATGTGATTTTTGCGTAGCGAAGCAGGGAGTCTGTCATTTGGCTGAGAATGTCCATCGTTGCACCACCCACAGTTCTGCAAAGCGCAGAAAAATTGCGGCAAATCGCGCCATGACGCAAAAGCGTGTCTTTTTCGTATTGTATCATAGAAAAGAAAAAAAGCAAGCATGCCACACGGCAAGAAAACTCGCTAAATAATCCCAAACGCAAAAACTGCCGCAGTACGAAAGTTCTCTCACTTAGGACTAGCTATTTCGCTGTCTTTGTGATATTCGTTTGAGCTACCGAAAGGAGGAACGCAAATGGCAAAGAGAGTCAATGGCGAAGGCACCATTGGAAAGCGAAAAGATGGTCGCTGGGAAGCGCGCTACATTGCAGGTCGTGACCCAGAGACGGGAAAGCAGATTCGAAAAAAGCATTCTCGGCAAAACACAGGCAGAAGTCCGGTTGAAATTGAAAGCTGCGCTTACAGAAGCATCAGAAATCGACGTGGTCAAATCCGGCGAATACAACGTAGCAGGCTGGATACAGGCCTGGTACTCCCTGTACGCGCAGCCAAACGTGCGCGAAACGACCGCGCGTTACTACAAGGGTTATATCGATCACCATGTCATCCCGCGTCTGGGCGATATTCCGTTAAACAAGCTGACATCGCTGGACATTCAGCAGTTCTATAAAGATCTGTTGGAAAACGGCAGAATCCGAGAGGATACGAAAGCCAAAAACCGGGGCTCAGCAGCACGACTGTGCATGGCATCCACGTCATGCTGAAATCTGCGCTGAAGCGAGCCGTGCAGGAGCGCTTGATTCCCTTCAATCCGGCAGAGTTCTGTATCCCACCCAAGATCACAAATCCGGAGCTACAGGTGATTCCATCGGAGCGATATCAGTCCTACCTGCACGCGGCAGAACAGCGCGGCGTGCTGCCAATGTTCTACTTTAGAGCTGTCCACTGGACTTCGGAAGGGCGAGATCGCGGCGCTGCTCTGGTCGGACTACGACGCGCAGACGCAGACGATTCATGTGACAAAACAGTATCTCTTCTACAATGGTCAGGGGCACTGTGTCTCCGCCCAAATCAAGCACCTCTGTGCGCTACGTTTCCATTCCGTATGAAGCGGCAAAACTGCTGGAGCAAGAACATGCAAAGCACCCGAAGAATCCCTACATGTTTCCTTCCCCGGTAGCTGGCGAAATGTACCACCCGGATGCCATCGTGAAGATTCACCGGAAGATCTGCAAAGGACATTGGATTGGAGCACGTCAGATTTCATGACTTGAGACACAGCTTCGCCACGACCGCGCTGCAATGCGGCGTGGACGTAAAAACAGTCTCCACGATACTCGGTCACAGCAGCGCGGGCTTTACACTGAACGTCTACACGCACTCGACCAGCCGAATGCAGCAGGAAGCAGCGCGAACCGTCGGAAACGCGATGCCAAAGATGCTCGAGCGTTGAAAACCGCAATAATAAACTCCCGGCTGCCTGAAAAAGCAGCCGGGATTCTCGTTTTCATCTCATTTTGTCCAACCAGGCACGTTTCGTCCCATCGCCGTTGGCGTCAGGGTTGGCGTCAATGTCGTTGAGTGGAGGACACGCAGACTTCTGCTCAGTCGGTATTCTCCCCGGAAGTCCGCACGAAACTTGCAGCAGAAAGGTGGGTTCGAAGTCTGACAATCACGTTTTTAGAAACATTTTTCGTATAAATCCGTAATCTTACGTTCAGAATCCGTGGAATTTCGCATCAGTCAGCCTATTGTTTTATTGCCTGTCTAAGCTGTAAAGGGTCATATTTGTGGTCAACCGAAAAATGTTCAGACGTCAAATCGGTCATACGTCTCATAGCAGTCCAAACACAGCTTTTTGTCACCGGACAGCCGAATCCAGTTTGCGCCAGTTGTCTCACCGCAGCAATCGCAGACATAGGAATCAAAAATTCTGGCGTGCTCCGGAAGCTGGATTTTGGTTTCCTTATCAGGAAGCCCTTGCAAATACATCTACCCCACACATGTGGGGATGAACCGATGATGAACCCCTAGGTTTGGCGTACAAGCAATCTACTCCACACATATTGGGAAAATATTGAATGAAAGGAAGTCATATCTTGAATTGCCAGGAATTGCCAAGGCTCCGAGACAGTATTTCTTACCTTTACGTTGAGCATGCCGTCATTGAGAAGGGCGATAATGCCATTGTGTCCATTTCTGCCGAGGGCAGAATGCCGATTCCCGTATCTGGTGTGACCTGTTTGCTGCTGGGGCCAGGAACGAACGTGACCCATGCAGCAATTCGAATCATGGCTGACTCCGGCTGTATGGTAATCTGGTGCGGAGAAGGAGTTGGGCGCTTTTATGCTTCCGGTCTTGGAGAAACCAGAAGCTCAGCTAATGTCTTGGCACAGGCCAAAGCATGTATACCCTCCAGCATGGATTGGGCATCTCGTTTCTCTCCTTTTTGTCATTTGATGAGTTGTCCAAAATCATTATACCACATTCCCTTGGAGCACACTGGCCTGCAAATAGAAATCTTCTACCGATTTGGCTTCGGCAAACAACCTTGTCCCTCAGCGAGTCCTCCACCATATTGGACACAATATAGTTTGAGAACAGCTTTTCCCCAACATGCCAGATAACATATGTCTTGCTAACCTGGCGGGCGCCATCTATCAAGAGAATCTTCGGGGAATGCGATTACAAGTGCTACTCAATGACTTTTTAATAAGTCCTATAATGTAACTTTTTAATTATCAGAATCCCAGAAAAGTGCATGTATAATAGATGCACGAAAATATAAAATAGGATTTCTTGGTTTACCAAGCTTTTTCCCTAATTTTGTGGGGATAGATTATACAAAATCTGGCAGAACCAGGTGAGCTTTTGTGATAAAAAACGCAGTATTTTCAAAGATACAAAATCTATTTCAACTATTTAACTCTGTTTTTTCAAAAAAGCAGCTCATAAACCAGAGGTCATAGGCTTGAGTCATGTGCTCGCAACTGCAAAATACCCGGTATTCTGGCTGAATACCGGGCATTTTTCTAACTTTTAGGTGTTTCTTGGAATAGTACGATTTGCTATTTGGAATCATTTTGGGGGGCACTTTGGTCAAAAAACTTGTTTGCTTGGGTTACGCCGTCTGGATTTCTAATCGGTATTTAATGGGATATGTCCCTGATATTAACAAAACCCGAACCCATCCCCCACAGGGAAGAAGGTCGGATTTCTCATGTTTGGTGGAGACTACGGGACTCGAACCCATCTAAATGCAAGAAGCCAGTGGCATCTTGCGGCCACCAGTTCAAAAACTGGTGGCAACCATACGCTTTGCCGGTGGCAAAGCGGCCATCGAGTCCTGTAGTCTCCACCAAACATGAGAAATCCGGACTTTTTCATATCGTTGGGGTCTGCTTTCTGGGTTTTGACATTTTCAAATAAAAATGTATTTAATTCTATCATTATTTTGTTGACAGGACGAATATGTTATGCAATAATAATGAAAAGTTCACAAAGTCGGCCTTTTGGCCGCTGAAAATAAGTTCGGGCGTTTGCCCGATGAAAAGGGAAGCCGGTGTGATTCCGGGACGATCCCGTCACTGTGATAGCCAGGATGCAGCATGATGCCACTGATTTTTTTGGGAAGGCGCTGCGGACGTAACTTAAGTCAGGAGACCTGCTTATTTTTGAGAATGCACTTGCGTCGGACAGGGATCATTCTGCAAAATGTAGCTGCTGCCATTTTTGGCGCTGTCTCCTTTGCGTATGTTTTTTTAGTCGGACGGAAGTCCGGCTTTTTTTGCGCCGTATTTTGGGAACAAGTTATGAAAGGATGATAAGGTATGAAACATCGGAAAACATGGATGGCGTTGCTCCTGTGCGCTGCATTGCTGCTCTCCGGCTGCGCCGGGAAGCAGGAGGATGCCAAAGAGGAGACATCTCCAAAAGGTACTGAACTTCGGCTGTCAGATGTATGATGACGGGTCCGTCAACACGGCTATGGCCATCAGTTCCTCCTGGAACTGTATGCGCTATGGCATCAGTGAAGCACTGTTTCGATTTGACGACAATATGAATGTGGAGCCATGGCTGGCGGAGAGCTATACGGTCAATGACGAACACACCCAGTGGGTCATTACCCTGAAAAAGGACATCAAATTTTCCGATGGCTGCCCCCTTACTCCCTCCAGCGTAAAGGCCTATTTTGATTACCTGAAAGAGGTGGGTCCCGGCGGTTCTGCCAAGCCTCAGAAATACCTGGAATATGAGGCGGAGGTGACTGCCGATGATGCCGCCAATACCGTTACCATCGTGACCTCCAAGCCCCTATGCCAATTTGCCCGGCCGCCATTCTCATGGGCATTGACAATGATACCATCTGCTCCTCCAAGACCATTGGCGGGCTGTACACTGCCGGCTTCTCTGTCCTGCCCTCCACACTGAGCTATGGCTATGACAAGCTGGTAAACCCCTATAAGTATGACCCTGAGGGGCAAAGAAACTGCTGGACGATGCGGGCATCGTGGACTCCGATGGCGACGGTTTCCGGGAACTGGACGGAAAGAAAATCGACCTACGCTATGTTTCCTATGAAAACCGGATGCTCAATGATTTTTCCAATGCGCATATGCAGTATCTGACGGAAATCGGCATTGCCTGCACCGCGGATTTCGGCAGCTCGGACGATCAGTGGAGCAAGCTGGCGGCGGGCGAGTACGATCTCAATAATAACAACTGGACCACAGTGGGCACCGGCGATCCCTTTGAGTATATGGCAAACTGGACCACAGACGGTACCTACTGCGGCTACAGCAACCGAGATGGACACTGAAAAGCGGGCAGACCTGATCCGGCAGATGCAGCAGATCGTCATCGACGACGCCCTGGTCATTGTGGACGGCTACTACAATTCCTCCATGATCTACTCCAAGAACGTGGGCTTCGCCCATATCCATACGGCGGACTACTACTGGCTGACCACAGAAATCGTACCTGCCTAAAGAAAAACGTTTCTCGCACAGCCGGGGCCAAAGCCCCGGCTGTGTATAAAGAGAGGAGAATCGGCCTTGAAGAAGAAAAAAGCTGGCCCTTCGGCTGGCGCAGATCCTGGTGGTGCTGGTGGGTATCAGCTTTGTGACTTTTTGCTGACCTATCTGTCTCCAGGAGACCCTGTGCGCAATATGTATACTGCCGCAGGGATCATGCCCACGGAGGAACTGGTGGCGGAAACCAGGGAAGAACTGGGCCTCAACGATCCGCTGCCGACCCAGTATCTCCGCTGGCTGCGGAACTGTCTGCGGGGAGACTTCGGAAAATCCTATACGCTGAACAAGCCGGTGACGGAGCTGCTTCTGGGGCGGCTTTGGCCTACGGTGAAGCTGACCCTGCTTTCCATGGGCCTGATGCTGCTTCTGGCAGTGCCTCTTGGTATGCTGTCCGCAGTTTATAAGGATCGGTGGATCGATTATCTGGTACGGGGGCTGACCTTTGTAGGCTGTGCCATGCCGAATTTCTGGGTGGGCCTGCTGCTGATGCTGGCGTTCTGCGTTCATATAAATGTCTTTCCCGTCATCAGTTCTGCCGGGGATCTGCGCAGTATTTTTCTGCCTGCGCTGACACTGGCCCTTGCCATGTCCTCTAAATATACCAGGCAGGTCCGCACGGCGGTTCTGGAAGAGATGAACCAGGACTATGTGGTGGGGGCCAGGGCCAGGGGCGTTCGGGAATCCGTGATTTTGTGGAGAAACGTGTTCCCCAATGCGCTGCTGCCGCTTATCACCATGTTTGGACTGTCCGTTGGCAGTCTGCTTGGTGGTACCAGTGTGGTAGAAGTGATTTTTTCCTATCCCGGATTGGGAAATCTGGCGGTTTCGGCCATCACTTCCAGCGACTATAATCTGATTCAGGGGTACGTTCTCTGGCTGGCACTGATTTACATGGTCATCAATCTTCTGGTAGATGCCTCCTATGGGGCCGTAGACCCCAGAATGCGGGCAAAGGAGCAGATACGATGAAAAAGAAAATTTCTTCCTTGCCCATAAGCAGTTTACATTTTTTCCTGATTCTGGCTCTGCTGATCATCCTGGGGGCGATATTTGCCCCGGTGGTGACCGGCGGTGCGGATCCCCTGAACGGTTCTCTGACGGAGGCCCTGGAGGCACCCAGCCGGGCGCATATTTTTGGCACCGATAAAAATGGGCCGGGATATTTTCACCCGGGTCATTTACGGAGCAAGGGCTTCTCTCAGTGCGACCTTTGGTGTGGTCGCTCTGATTTTCCTGGTTGGCACTGCGGCAGGCGTGACGGCCGGATATTTTGGGGGCTGGGTCGATGGGGTGATCATGCGCATTGCGGATATGATGCTGGCCTTTCCCGGCCTGGTGCTGGCTCTGGCTGTTGCCGGAATTATGGGGGCGGGCAGCCGGAATGCGATCATCGCCATTGTCCTGGTCAACTGGACCAAGTACGCAAGACTTTCCAGAAGCCTGGTTTTGAAGATCCGGGACCGGGATTATGTGTCAGCGGCCATTGTGACAGGCTCCAAAACAAAGCATATGCTTTTTTCTTATATGCTTCCCAACGCCCTGCCCACGCTGATCATTACGGCCACTACAGATATTGGCGGCATGATGCTGGAACTGGCGGCACTGTCGTTTCTGGGCTTCGGTACCAGGCCCCCGCGCCGGAATGGGGCTATATGCTCAACGAAGGCCGTGCCTGTATGCAGTCCGCACCCTGGATGATGATCTTCCCGGGATTGGCCATTTTCCTGGTCGTTACGGTTTTTAACATGCTGGGAGATTCCGTGCGGGATATTCTTGACCCCAAGGAGGCGTAGAAAAATGCTGGAACTGGACCATGTTACCATCGCCTATGGGGAAACTCAGGCTGTGGAGGATTTTTCTTTGCATATGGAGCCTGGTGAGATCGTCAGTCTGGTGGGCGAGAGCGGCAGCAGGGAAAACCAGCGTGATCCGTGGGATCCTGGGGCTGTTGCCGGGAGGCGGTGCTGTTACCCAGGGAATATTGTATTTGACGGAAAGGATCTTCTGGATGTTACCCCGGAGCAGTGGCGCACCGTCCGAGGGCGGGAGATTTCCATGATTTTTCAGGACAGCGGGGCCATGATGAATCCTACCCGCAAAATCGGTGCCGTTTTTGCGGAGTATCTGCGAACCCATGAGAAACTGACAAAAAGAAGCCTGGAAAAAAGGAACCCAAATGCTTGCCAGAATGCGACTGCCAAGCCCTGAAAATATCATGTGCTCCTATCCCTTTCAGCTCTCCGGCGGTATGCAGCAGCGGGTGGGCATTGCCATGGCCATGAGCTATGAGCCGAAGCTGCTGCTGGCGGATGAACCCACCTCTGCGCTGGATGTGACGACCCAGGCCCAGATCGTCGGGGAGATGGCCAGACTGCGCAGGGATTATGGAACGGCAATCCTGCTGGTCACCCATAATCTGGGCGTTGCCGCCTATTTGTCAGACCGTATTCTGGTGATGCGCCAGGGGCGCATCGAGGAGGCGGGGAACCGGGACACCATTCTCCAATCTTCTACCAATGCCTATACAAGAAGTCTGCTGGAATCCGTTCCGACGTTGGGAGGTGTGCGTTATGTCTGAGCCGGAAGTGATCATGGAGGCCCTGCATGTTTTGCAAAAGCTATCCCGCTTCTGACAGCCGATGGCTGCGGGCAAATGAGGATGTCTCATTGCAGCTGGTAAAGGGAAAAACGCTGGGTCTTGTAGGGGAATCCGGCTGCGGCAAAAGCACATTTATGCGATTCCTGGTAGCGTTGGACCGGTCGGACAGCGGGCAGATCTTGTATCGGGGTCAGGATATTACGGCCCTTCGGGGAGAGAAGCTACGGCAGACACGGCGGCACATTCAGATGGTTTTCAGGATCCCGGCGCATCGTTCAATCCCAAAATGAGGGTGCGGGATATTGTCTGTGAGCCTTTGCTGAATTTTGGCCTGATCGCCCCAAAGGAAAGGGCAGCGGTATGCCGCAGCCTCCTGGAAATGGTGGAGCTGCCCGGAGATTTTGAAGACCGTTACCCTCACAGCATGAGCGGCGGTCAGTGGCAGCGGGTAGCAATTGCCCGGGCGTTGGCCCTCCAGCCTGAGATCCTGATTTTGGATGAGGCAACGGCAGCATTGGATGTATCCGTACAGAAAAATATAATCGAACTGATCGTTAAACTTCAGAGAGAGCAGGGCCTTACCATAGGCTTTATCTGCCATGACATTGCTTTTGGTGCAGAGCGTGGCCCATCAGGTGGCGGTCATGTATCTGGGCAGGGTGGTGGAGATTTTACCTGGGGAGAATTTGCGCACTCCAGGCCCGGCATCCCCTATACCCGTACACTCATTGATGCAGTCCTGGACCTGGATACGGACCCGAGGAAGCCTATTACGGTTATTGACTCGGAGCCACCCAGCCCCTGGATATTCCGGCGGGCTGCCCATTTCGGGATCGTTGCAGCCAATGCTTTGAAAAGTGCGCCCAGGAAAAACCGGAAATGCGCTGGCTGTCCAAAGAACACGGCGTGGCCTGTCATCTGTTTCCTGAGGAAAGGTAGGATGGCGTGAAAAGAAACGAAAGCCTGATTTCCGGCCCCATCGGTTCTGCCCTGCTGCCTTTGTGGTGCCGCTGATGTTCAGCAGCCTGGTGCAGCAGCTGTATGTGACGGCGGATGCGGTGATCGTTGGGCGCATTGCCGGGAAGACCGCACTGGCGGCCATTGATTCCGTGCATACGCTCTTTCGGTTTCCCATCAATTTTATGAACGGCCTTGCTGCCGGGGCGACCATCCTGATTTCCCGGCACTTTGGTGCGGAGAACCGGGACGGATTGCGCTCCTGCATGCTCTCAGCCGGAGCCTTGGCGGTGGTACTTGGGATCCTGTGCGCAGTAGGAGGTGTTCTGCTGACACCTGTGCTTTTGCAATTCATGCAGGTCCCGGAGGATATTTATGCTCAGACCCTGGAATATACAAGAATTTATTTCGGGGGCATTTGGGCCATGATTTTATACAACATGGCCTCCGGTGTCCTGCGTGCCTTTGGAAATTCAAAAGTCCCTGTATATTCTGCTGGTCAGTTCGATTATCAACATTGTGGGAGACATTCTGCTGGTGGGCGGGCTGGGGATGGGAACCGCAGGTGCGGCGATCGCAACGGTTTTTGCCCAGATGGTCAGTGCGGCAATGGCACTGTGGATGGCAGGGAAAAAACTGCCGCAAAGGATCGGCGCACGGCGGCTTCGGCGGTGGCTGGAACACCTGTGGGCCATGGTACGGACCGGCATTCCGCTGGCACTGCAATCGGTGCTGTTCCCGGTGGCCAATTCCATTGTGCAGGCAGCGGTGAACACGATGGGAACAGACACCATTGCGGCCTGGGGCGTCTGCGACAAGCTGGATATGCTGATCTGGCTCCTGGCGGATGCCATGGGGCCGGCACTGACGACCTATACCGCCCAGAATATGGGGGCGGGACGTTGGGACAGGGTCTGTAAAGGCAATCGGATCGGTGCGGCCATGTCCGTGGCCGCAGTGGGGACAGTAAGCCTTGGCCTGTATTTCCTGACGGCCCCGCTGGGCGGCCTGTTTGTTCCGTGCAGGATGCGGCGGCAGTCGTACCCCAGACGGTTGCTTTTATGCGGCGAATGGCCCCCATTTTTCCTGTTTTATGCTTTGGCGGAAAGCTTTTCCGGCGCATGCTGCGGAACGGGTGATACGGTCAGGCCCATGATCCTGACCCTTTTGTCCATCTGCCTTCTGCGGGTGCTGGGGATCCTGCTGGTGCTGCCCAGACAGCATACCATGGAATGTATCATCGATATCTATATCTCCTCCTGGATCGCTGCGGGCATCGGTTTTCTGATTCTGTGGCAGTGGGAGAAAAATAAAGTCCAAAAGACGTAGCCAAGCCCGCCCACCGGGCTTGGCTTCCCCGACCGGGAAGCTGCAGGGCGTAGCCCTGACCGATGCGGCAGCGGGGGGCGTGAAATATTGCAGAACCAGTATGCGAATCCGTACAAACGCCCCATATGATCACCGCCCGTCCTTAAAATCCCTTGGTTGAAAACGTGCCCCTCCCAGCGAAACCGTAGGGAACGGCCTATGTGCCGTTCCGCACGTGAAAAAGGACGGAACTATTTCCGATAATACAAAAAACGCCCCCGTCATGTCATTCAGGCCTTTAGCGCCAGCGGAGTGGAGAAATCCACGCACGTGGCAGAAAAGTACCAAAACAAGGTAAAATCTGCCACTCGGGAAGATTCTCGACTCACTGCGTTCGCTCGGAATGACGAGTACGATGGGTTTTTACCTTTGCTTCCGTTGTTTGTAATTCTGGCCGCAAAAAGCACCCTTTCGGGTGCTTTTTTATAGAAATCATTCCTTTTTTCGGTTTTTCGGAGACGGGGAGGGAGAAGGCGATGCCTTTGGCTTTTGGCCATGCCCATTTCTTTGTAGATGGCGTTCAGCACCCGATCCCGGATGGTTTTTTCCACCACCATCATCAGGCCGGACGGTGATGCCGAAAAAAGTGGGCGGTGTCCTCTTTGACCACCCTCCATCACGTCCGTCCTCGGCAAAGCCTGCGTTGACGATTGCAAAAATGACCTCATAGTTTTCCGTTTTCATCTTATCCCTCCCTGCCCATGCGGTTGTCACTTAAAACTGATACAGATTGACCCCGATCACGCTGGATAGGGGTACGGCAAAGCAAATGCCCTTGCCTCCCGGACCGAGTGAAATTTGTCTTCCAGGCAATTCATGATCTCCTCCACCAGGTCCTCCCGAACCACGCTGAGGATCACCGCCTTGTGGGGTTCCAGACCCAGCAGCTCCAAAAGCTGGGAGTTGGTCGTCCCCTGGCCGTTGGTCACCATCTGAAAATTTACATTGTACTGCCCCAGTACATCCAGGTAAAACTCGCCCTTGGGCCGGTCCACCACGGTGATCAGGAGCTTTCATTTTTTGATTGCGGAATCCTTTACCGTATTGTCATAGTTGGCTCCTTTACATACGTTTCACCTCCGATATAAAATCATTCTTACCATAGTTATACTGTATTCGACAGCACACCTCAGTAATACTTTCAAACAGAAAAAGTCCCCCGGTTCTGTAGTCACACAGAGCCAGGGGGTAGAGGATTAAAATGCAATATCCTTGATATAAACAAAAAATCGAACCCAATCCCCACAGGGAAGAAGTTCGGATTTCTCATGTTTGGTGGGGAAGGTGGATTCGAACCACCGAAGTCACTGACAACAGATTTACAGTCTGTCCCCTTTGGCCACTCGGGAATTCCCCCATATTCAGTTCGCTGCGCTGCGGAAAGATTGGAGCTGGTAGACGGACTCGAACCCCGACCTGCTGATTACAAAGATGCGTTTGTACGTCTATCGCGCACATTATGTTCCCGTTTTGCCTGATACGTCTAATTTCTCAGTCTCATTCAGAGCAATAAACCTGCGCAGTATCAAGGCGTTTTTTGTCCGTTGGCGTCAGGGTTGGCGTCAAAAAAGTGGCATTCATCGAGAATGTCCGCATGTCGTGGACACAGTATTTTCCTTGCTTGCTGAATCAGCGCATCCCATTCCAATCGCATTATACTAACTGTCCGACCATAAATCAACTCATAAGTTTTTGCCGCGACGTTCGTTTCCTGGCAAGTGAAAACGAACGCCGCTTTTTTTTCCTTTCTTAAATTCTGAATCCCAGACGAAGGAGGTCACAAAATGTCTGTATTCCGTGTCGAGAAAAAACAAAGGTTACACTGTTATGTCCAACCACCATCTCCGTAACCATGCGCTGTCCCTCAAAGCCAAGGGTCTGCTCTCGCAGATGCTGTCGCTGCCAGAGGATTGGGATTATACGCTGCAGGGGCTTGCGCAGATCAACAAAGAAAGTATCGACGCCATCCGCGAAGCTGTGCGCGAGCTGGAACGTGCCGGTTACATCAAGCGCAGCCGGGAGCGTGACGAGCGTGGCTGCCTGCGCGGAACCGTCTACACGATCTACGAGCAGCCGCACGCGGAGCCAACGTCGGAAGAACCTGCGCAGGCTTCGCCTACATTGGATAATCCAATATTGGAAAAGCCTATGTTGGATTTGCCTACGTTGGAAAATCCAACGCAATTAAATACTAAGAGCACGAAGAAAAGAAAATACAAAGTAAAGACTTATCAATTACCGATTCGATTCCTTTCCCTTCCGGTTTCCCGGACGCTCCTGCGCAGAAGCGAACGGAAACGAAGAAACCGTTTGAAAGCTACCGGGAATTGATTCTGGAGAACATCGACTACGACGTTCTGGCAAGCGATCCGCACGTCGACCGCGAGCAGCTTGACGAAATCGTCGACCTGGTGCAGGAGACAGTTTGCAGCACCCGCAGTCGAATTCGCGTTGCAGGTAATGACTACCCAGCCGAGGTCGTGCGGTCGAAGCTGCTGAAGCTGAACAGCGAGCATATCCGCTTTGTCATGGACTGCCTGAAGCAAAACACAACACGGATTCGGAATATCCGGCAATATTTGCTGACGATGTTGTTTAACGCGCCGAGCACGATGGACAGCTATTACACCGCTTTAGTGGCACATGACCTGGGAAAAGCGGCATAGCTTTTTAATATGCGAAGAGACTTGTATCACGAAAACGGTTGAACGTCCTTTTGAACATCGCGAATCTCCCTGCTCATAATTTTCTTAAATCTCATGTTGACAAAATCGTCATCATTATCTCGACATTTGATTGTAAATATTTTGCACAATGTGTCGCTTCTCTTCAATGGTCATATGATCGAAATTGGGCACATAATGCGTTGTGTGAAGCGCTTTGGTAATCTCGTGATATGTACGCACGAATGATTTGAAGTTAATCTCGCCAATAGAAAACCGACGTTTCAATTGAAGTATAAGCCAATCCAAATGCGCAAGCAGCGATAAATCTGTTATTTGCGAGTAAAGAACATCCAACCATATTTATGCCCATCTAGTACAAAGCCCGTTACTTTCAGGTTAATTTTCCACTGTAGATATTCTATATTCTTCTTTTCAAGGCGGCAATAGTCTCTAAATATTGTTTCAATAGTCCGTTCAAATTTGATAATACTGTTTTGCCGCACTGAAACGGATGCCGCCGAAATCGTGTAGCCCAAATAGTCAAACCTGTCCTTAGTATCGCTGGAAACCGTTTTCTCTTTTGTTCAACGCAAGACCAAGCGCGTGGATCTCGCTGTTCAATTCACTATTCAGAAAATCCGCCCACGATGCATCCGTCAAAATCAAAATATCATCTACATACCGGCAAAACAAGCAATCGGAATTTTTGAGAACTCTCGTCCAATGAGAACATATAAATATTGGCTAATATATTTGAAATTGGAAGCCCTCCGGAATCCCGACCGTATTACTTTCATCAGCTCCAAGGGTATTTGGCTGACCCGAATCTGTTCTTAACGCACACATAATAGTCTTCAAGATGGATTCTTTCCTGATTCGCTCGCGCAGCTTTATAAAGGATTTCGTGATTAATTGAGGCATAAAGTCTTTTATATCCGCCTTAATAAAGGTCGAATATAGCTGACACCTCATCGCCTGTGTCAATTTATTAACAATCACTTGCGGCATTTGAGTATTCATGGAATAACCATATACTCCTACCAGTACCTCATTTAACGCTGTAAATACAAGCTTGTCTCGTATAGTTGGAATTGATATCCGTCTTGGAGGTTTTCCTGCCCCTTTTGATAGCAGTATTTCCCTGTATCGGGTAAAACTATAAGTCCCAGCATTGCATTTTTTAATGATAATTTCAATCTGGCTGCCCAGTTCTTTTTCAAAGTGATCAGCGGTTATCCAATCCAAGCCCACTGCACCGCTGTTTTTACACGCTCATAAAACAACTGCCTTAAATGTTTCGTGTAAAAACACTCTCTCCAAATTGCAGATGCAACTGTTTTATCCATATCTTTTTACCCAAAAATACACGCATACTAAAACAGGAAAGGTAATTAGAACTGTTTCTATAACATAACGCTCAAGCGTTTTTAAGCAATACTTTACAGGAATCCACTTATCTTTAGTCTTTTATAACTTTGATTGCTTTCAAACACAGTCCTGTAATAATCGTATGGAATATGGTTTTCGCCGTTCTTCAGCAAATTGCAGTATTCATTTTCGATTTTTTCAATTCTTCGATACTCGTTATGTGCTTCAATGAAATTTCCAACTGCTGCAGATCGGTGTAATTATCCTTATAGCCACGAGCTCTGTCTGCATACCTTAAACTTTTTACAATATAAAATGCAGATTGTTACGATGACTGTCATAATCAAAAGAAAAGGCACTCAAAGGTTTATTAAGGCTTTCGTCCTGAATAAAAAGCAAGCAGATTGACAGCGCAACTGTAAACAGGAATAATATATATTTAGTCCATCAGCAAATGCTTCTTTTGTGCTTTTTAATCTTTTCTCCGCGTTAACGCGCGAAACACGTGTACACCAAATTTGATTGCCAAATTCCGCTATTTTTTGTTCATCAAGCTGTGTTCCATCTGTATTTTTATTTTCTGTAGCTGTATCCATTCTAACCACCTCTCAAAGAAAAAATATGGGGGCTTCATTTGCACACAAACCTCATATTAGTGAAGCAATACTTATGTATAACGGATCGACCGTTGTTGGTTACAAAATCTCGCCCTCGCGAAATCGAGAAAAATCTCAAGCCCCCCATATTCTATGATTTAGAATAGCACAAAAACAGCAAAAATACGCCATATATTTGTGATAAACCTAATTTTTATTCAACTTCCGATTAGCTGAGCTGCTGTGCGTTTGATGAAAGTTTTTGCACTATCAGTATCGTTGTCAAGAACCGCCCGCTCCATCTCGTCCATGCAGGTCATCTGCTTTCAGCTCTGCATCCTCACAGCGAGAAACCAGCGCTGCTGCGCGGGATTGCAGCGCACGCATGGTAGTCACATCAGTTTTAAGCTGTGCATCCTGCCGCTCGACCTCGTCGCGCATTGCATCCGCAGCAATAACGCCAACAGCAGCAGCAGCCAGCAGCAATATAAAAACAATGACTGCGATCCATGCCGCGCAGATTTTTGCGATCGCCATGAACAAAAACTCAGCACGATCTGCACGATCAAATACACAACGCCGATGCGCGCAATCGGGAAACCGTAAATTTACTGCGCGCGTCCTTGCCCTTTGTAAACGACAGCTTCAGCACATATAGCTGCACACCGAACGCTGCCAGTGTGAACACCAGCGCCAGCCAGAACACGGCGGTCTTTGTGAACGGAATCACGAATGCCAGCAACAGATATGCGGCCAGCACAATGGCAAGAATCAGAATCGTCTGAAATTTCCCTTTGCTTAGTTTCATCGTCTATCCCTCCAATCAGCAGGATTCATCTTTCTTCCGTCCGCAGTTCGGGCAGAAGCTTGTCATAATATCCTTTGTACCACACTCCGGGCAGATCCAGCCGCGTTTTTCTTCCGGTTTCCGTGCACCGCAGTTGGGGCAGAACCTGCTCTGAATGTCTTTTGTGCCGCATTCTGGGCAGATCCAGCCACTGGATCCCTCTGGCTTTTTTCGCACCACAATTCGGGCAGAATCTGCTCTGATGTTCTTCGTACCGCACTGTGCGCAGTCCCAACCGGTTTTCACTTCAGGTTTTTGCCGCCGCAGTCGGGGCAGAAGTTCGTGGAGATGTTCTTGTGGCCGCACGCCGGCAATCCCAGCCGCCTGCGACGGCTGCACCGACTGCCGCGCCCATCTGCGCGGCGTCCTGTGTCATGGGATTCAGCGCATCTTTTGTCATGCCGATGACGCTGCCCATCGCGCCGAGGCTTACGCCAAGCCCCCGCGAGGTCGCCCAGCGCGCCCGCGGCATTCGCTCCGCCGCCAAGGCCGTTTTTCATCGCTTCCAAACCGACCTGCCGCGACGTTTCCTGCTGATAGGTGTAGCCCTTCATGCGCATTTCGGCGGCTTCCGCCTCGGCCTGCATCCGGTAGGCCTCTGCTTCCGCCTGCTTCTGAATTTTGAGCGCTTCCGCTTCACCCTGCGCGCCGATGATCTTCATTCTAGCCGCCGTCTGCGCCTCGACTGCCTTGCGGTCTGCTGCAGCCTCCGCCTCAGCCTTGCGGATCCCCTCCTGCCGGACGAGCAGATACTGCTCGGCGTACTGCTCCTTCATGCGGCGGAAATTCGGATCGTCGTCGGGCGTTACGATGCGGCTGACGTAAAACTCCGGCATCGTCAGGCCATACTCGTCCAGCGCGGCATTGATCCGTTCGCGCAGCGCGCCGGAGAGTGCCATGAGGTGTTCGTCGATCTCCAGAATGTTAATTGCATTTTCCTTGATTGTCTGCGCAAGATAGCTCTTGACCTGTGTCATGACCATCGAGCGGAAGAAGCCCTTGCCGTTCCCGATGCCGAGCAGCTGCTCCTGTCCAAGCCCGCCCGTCGTGCCGACAACCTTTGAGTAACAGCTTGCGCGAATCGGTCACGCGAATATTGAATTCGCCCGACGCGCCGATCTCGATATGTAAGCCGGAGGCGGGGTCAAACAGACGCACCTTGCTGTCCGTGCCCCATTTGACGCCCATCTGGGTGGCGAGGTTGACGAAGTAGACCTCGGAATGGAACGTGCCCTCGGTGTCGGTTGGAAGCTTTTATAAATTTTCTCCAGCAGCGGCAGCTGTTGCGTTTGCAGCGTATAGCGGCCCGCACCGAAAAGAGGTCGAGCGCCTGTCCATCGCGGAAGAAGATGGCCTCCTGGCTCTCGTGCACGATCAGCTGCGAACCGAAATTAAAATCCTCAATCGGGTGCTTCCATACGATCGCGTCCTCCGCGCCCTCATATTTGATGATGCTCGCAAGCCCGTCTTTTTTGATCTTCTCAGTTGCAACCCGCTCGGCCACATCGTTCACACAGTCACAGACAGGGCAGGTGTAGGTCGCCGCGGCCTTATTTGTGCGCAGGCGAATGCCGCACTGTGCGCAGGAAAACTCCACAGTGTTGGACTGCTCCGCCAGCGTGTTAATCGGTTCATGGCAGACCGGGCAGCGCGCCTTTTCGACCTTGGACTGGTCGAACACAACCATGTTCCCGCAGTGCGGGCACTCCCGCCCTGCCAGCTTGTCCGTACGCACGTTGATCGTGTACCCGCACGCACAGTCGATCTTCTTCCGTGCAAAGAAGCCTGTCTTGGCTTCCGCGTATTTCCCACAGTTGGGACATTCGATGACAAATTTGGACATATCCTCTTTTCAAACAAGCGCAGGCATTCTCTTCTTTTGTTCTTTTTTCGCTTTTTCTGTTTCTTCCACAATTCTGGTTTTTCAACAAGTTCAATCAATTCAATAATGTTTTCTCTCGTAGTCTGATTCTCGCTTTCAACACACCATCTTTTCTGTTCTCAAGGCAGTATGTTCTTTTTTCTCCAGTCCCAGAAACCGAGAAAGCGCTGTGGGCAAGTGCGTTACGAATACTATAAAAACCGATTTTGTAACGCCGATCTCAGGATTGACTACGAAAATCAAGGTTTCAAACTGCATCGGATTTTTGAGATGCGTTTATGCGCTGAATAATTGATCTTCTGACTGTACCCTTTCTGATGCGTTAAGTTTGATTCCCTCACAGTCAATGCTGGCAGACGCAGCATACTTTTTTAGTAGCGCGTATAACGTCTTCAAAGAACCTTTTTGGATTTCTCGTTCTTCAAAAGTCTTACCACGTTGGGATATCTCGCCCATCTTTTTGCCTGAAATCGTACAGGGCAACCAAATAAATAAAAAGTCAAGAATTTTTTGAAAATTGTCGTCTTGATACGGAATTTCCGAACAATCCCACCAATTATCCATCTATGTAGACTCCTTTCTCACTTGTGGCAGTTTAATGTCTGCCCAGCCGGAGACATTGCATTGACCGTCTTCGTTCTCCCCCCACCGCAACCACGGTTCCATCCGCTTTCAAGCCCACAGTATGATAGCTCCCGGCACAAATTTCACAATATCTGTCCAGCCAGATACATCACATTGACCGTATTTATTCCATCCTACGGCAACTACAGTTCCATCTGCTTTCAGGCCAACTGTGCGGCGATATCCTGCACAGATCGCCACGATATCCGTCCAATCAGAAACGTCGCATTCCCCCGCGCTATTTCTCCCCATGGCAACTACAGTTCCATCTGCTTTCAGACCGACTATGTGGTTGCCCAACTTATTTTTTAATGTCTCTCCAGCTTGAAACTTTGCTTCGGGTTTCTTGGTCGCTACTGACAACAGCAACAGTTCCATCTGTCCTCAGCCCAACGACGCTATTGGCGGCATCCTGAATGTCTACAATTCTATTCCATCCAGATACATCGCATTTTTTGGGTAAAATCAGTACCAGCATCAAGTACAGTTCCGTCTGCTTTCAGGCCAAACGTCCGATAAACGTCTGCATAAATGGCTACAACGTCCGTCCATTCGGAAACATTGCATTGACCATCCGTGTTGTAGCCCGCTGCAACCACAGTGCCATCAGATTTCAGACCAACCGTGCAAGAATAGCCGGCACTGATCGCCACAATATCTGTCCAATCGGAAATATCGCATTCACCACTTGAGTTCCTGCCTGTAGCGACCACAGTTCCGTCAGATCTCAGGCCGACTGTTGACATTCACCAGAGCTGATTTCCAGCAATATCTGTCCAGCCGGAAACGTCGCATTGACCATATTTATTTTGCCCGCTGCCTACCGTTCCATCTGCCCGCAACGCAACTGTTTGACCGGAGCTCAGGTCCATCGTAGAGCGGTCAATCTCATCCACAATTTGAAACTGCGCGCACGTGCATCAGCATAATCTCCGAGGGCTCCAAAGCTGATTGCTGCCTCAGCACCGTCTGCTAACTTTCCGTTTGCCATATGTGCTTGCATTTTCCTTTGCAATTTCTGCCTCATCTTTCAAAGAAGCTGCCTCTTTGGTCCCAAGACGCTCGTTTTCCTATCTGTTCTTCCATTTGCTGTATATGCTCTTCCTTTTTCGCGCGTCCTTGTAATCGCCTAACGTTCATCAAATACGGCTCGCGCCAGTATAGCGATTCCATCGTACTCTCGGCTTTTGCGTATGCTGCATTCTTCGGCCTTGGAATAGTTTGAAGATGGAATGATGACATTAGTGATGAGCAGCACCACTGCAATAACAACCGTAGCCGCGCCGAGTGCGATTGTTGTAGTTCTTTTAGTCTTTGCAGCCGCTTCTTTTTTGCTCCTGCGCCTCTTTCAGGCGCTGCGGGCACTCCCTTTCCAACCTTGCTTCGTTTTTTGTCAGGAAGTCACGATAGTTTGCCGTGATCGCGGCACACTGTGATTCGACTTTTTCGCGCTGTTGCGCATCCCGCCGCAGTGTATCCAGCGTCTGCCGGATACCCTCGGTGATCGTTTTTACCTCATTTGAAGCATATTTTACAGCACGCATCAGGTCTTTATCTTCGTCAAACGCCTCCTGCGCTTCTTCTGCGCGCAGTGCGTAATGATCCGACGTTACGCAATATCCCAGATCAAACTCCAGCATCTGGCGAATTTTCTCCGCTCAAAATACCGGGCAGCGGTATACTTTTTTCCCACACATGCCGCGATAAAGGCTTCATCTGGCTCACACGCATCCGCGTTTTTTCGTCGGGAGCGTCGTCCTTTTACAGTCTTCGACAAACGCATCCGCATACGCTTTTGCCGAACGGCACTGCTCGCTGGCTAGGAATTTTCCCAAATACGCCGCGCCACACTCCGCATCTTGATTCAAAACCTGTTCAAAGAACTCGTCGGCCTTGCTCCACTCGCCGTCCTCCAACGCCATGCTGCCGCGCTTGAGCAGTGCCTGCACGTTGCTGCCGCCCTCATTATGTACCACAACGGTCTCCTTAACAGTCTCCGTTGCAGCCTCCTGCGGCTTTGCCGCGTCCACGACTTTTTGACGCCGCGGATGAGATCCTGAATGAAGCCGATCTTGCCCATATCCTGACTTTGCAGCATGCTGAGCTCTTCGGGCATATCATACGGATCCATATCGCGGTAGCACGGGATGAGCAGACGGCTGCGGTCGGTGCGCATGAGCGCAAGGTAGCGGCTCCACTCGTTTTTCACCCAGGCTGCATTCAGATATTCCGGCTTCGTGCCGACCACAACCATGACCTTTGCAGAATGAAGGGCCGCGAAGATGTACGGCTCGTATTCCTGCCCGAGCTTGTCTTCCAGCGTGATGCGCGCGAAGAACACCTTATAGCCCGCGTCGGTGAGCTGGTAGTAAATATCCTGCGCCAGCGCGGAATCCTTCGTGCGCTTGCCGTTCTCATCGGATTCTTTGTAGCAGATGAACACGTCAAACGGCGTTTCCTTCTGCGAGATCGCCAGAATGTCTCTCTGCAAGCTGGCGATGCGCTGCGCCTCTTTTTTTCGTACAGGCTCCGTGCCACGCCGTCGGAGTATTTGAGTGCGGCCTGATAGTCCACATCGTTCAGGATGCTGTCAAAGCTCGCGCGGTGACAGGTCGGGATGCGCTCGCCGGAGGCCGGATCCTGCACATACTCGATGCCGTACCGGCAGAGCACCAGATTCCAGTGTGCCTCCGCATCTGCATCGTTCTCGCCGATCAGCCGCTCGTAGATCGCCGCAGCCTTGTCAAATTCACCGTTGCGCCGCAGATGCGTGCCGCGGTTGAACAGGCTCAGCCGCTGGTCGTCGTCCGTCTTCGGCAGCGTCATCGTGCTGCCGCAATATTCACACGTCCCAAAGGTCTTGTCCGCAGAGATCTCAATATTCCCGCCACACATTTTGCATTTGATAATTGCCATCTTCTCGTCCTTCTTTCTCTATCAGTTGGGGAGCTTGATGTCTGTCCAGTCGGAAACGTCGCACTGACCCTTATCATTTTCGCCACCGCCATAATTACTGTTCCGTCTGCTTTCAGACCGATAGAGTTATAGCCTCCTGCCGACACTGCGACGATATTGCTCCAGTTAGATACATTACAGGAACCTCTTCCGTTTTCACCAACAGCAACTACAGTTCCATCTGTTTTCAGGCCGACCTATATGATCACGCCGCTGATTACTGCGGTGATTTCCCTCAATTGGAGACATCATCACATTGACCATCAGAATTATCTCCCACAGCGACAACAGTTCCATCTGCCTTTAAACCTATCGTAATATAATCTCCAGCAGCTGATATCCGTCCAATCGATATTGCCCAATCACGAATCTGTCGCATTGCCAGTAGGCCATTTTCTCCGCAACGACCACTGTTCCGTTCGATTTTAATCCGACTATATGCGTATCCCGCTGACAGACACAATATCTGTCCAACTCGAGACATCGCATTGAACGCCTGCAGCAACCACAGTTCCATCAACAGTACCATCTGCTTTGATTATATGCTGCGCCAATGGATACAATATTTGTCCATTTGGAAATCGCACTGCCTGTTATCTTTTAACCCCACTGCAACAACTGAACCGTCTGGTTTCAGTCCAACGGTATGATAATCGCGGCAGCAATTGCAACAATTCTGTCCAATCAGAAACATCACATTGACCGTTGTTATTGCTACCTGTTGCCAGAACAGTTCCATCTTTCCTTAGGGCCACTGAATGACATGTACCAAGTGCAACTGTGTTCCGAATCGCAATTGTATTCCATAGTTCAAAGCTCCGTGTCTTGAATTATACCCGTTCAGTTTCCCAAAGGCCATGGCGGCCGTTATCTCATCTCCAGTAGCCAGCAACCTTTTGATATTCTAAATCTAACACACGATCATCAGCATCTTCTTTACGCATATTCTTAAATCCCAAAAATTGCCCCATCTATGTCATTGCTTTTCAACAGATTTTCTGCATCAGCATATGCTTTGGCGGACGCTCACCTGTTTTCCTCTTCTCGGTGATGAACAGCATCCGCTTCCGTTTGCTCTTTTACAGCCGCTCCGAACGCGATCTTTAATTTTTTGCCAAGAACTGAATACAACCTTTTGCCGCTTCCTGCGCGGCCTTTTCCCGTTCGATTCAGCTCTTTAATTTTGACGGAATAATGTACCGTTCGATTCGTTCTTCTTTCGCGCCGTCCTTCCCTCAATGCTTTTTGCTCGTTCGGCTTTGCTTCCCGTCGGCTTTCTTCTTTTTGCGTTTTTTGCCGCTCAAGTCGCTGACGCTCTTTTGCCCGCAAAAACGCGCGAAGGCGCTCTTCGTACTTATTGAAACGCGCTCGATCCCGTAAAACGTAGATACGCTGTGGCGCTTCTGTTCATCTTTTTCTTCCTGTGCCTGCTGGAGAAGGGCATTTGTCAGACCGGTGCGCAGCGCATTGCACACTGCCTTTTGTCTCGCCGTAGGCAATTTCTCCGCGCGTGCGAAATTCCGGTCGTCATCCAGCCGCTGCATGGTCTGTTCTGCCGCGTCGCGGAAATATGCCGCCCGGTCAGCGCAAAGCCCCGGTCAAAACGCAGCGCTGTACGGATATCCGTAGGGTCGATAATACCCGGCACCTGATAGTTCTTTACGCACGCATCAATAAACGCCTGATCCTCTGCGCACGCCTCGGCATTGCGCTTCGTCGGCGCATCAGCGGTGATCCCTGTACAGCTGCTCTGCACAAGGTTTGTACGTTCGCCTTTGCGCGCCTTGGCTAAAACTTTCCCAGATACGCCGCGCCGCATTTTGCGTCCTGATTGAGCACCTGCTCGAAAAACTCATCGGCCTTGCTCCACTCGCCGTCTTCCAGCGCCATCTGACCGCGGTCGAGCAGCGCCTGCACGTTGCTGCCGCCCTCGTTATGTACCACGACGGTCTCCTTGACCGTTTCTTTCGCAGCCTCCTGCGGCTTGCCCGCGTCGATCACTTTTTTGACGCCACGGATCAGATCCTGCATGAAGCCGATCTTGCTCATGTCATAGCTTTGCAGCACAGACAGTGCCTCCGGCAGATCATACGGGTCCATATCGCGGTAGCACGGCAGGAGCAGCTTGCTCCGGTCCTTTTTCATCATGGACAGGAAGCGGCTCCATTCGTTCTTGACCCAAACGGCGTTAAAATGCTCCGGCTTCGTGCCGATCACGACCATGACCTTCGCAGAGTTCAAGGCAGCGAAGATATACGGCTCATATTCTGTGCCCGCCTTGTCTTCCAGTGTGATGCGCGCGAAGAACACGCGATAGCCCTGCTCTGTCAGCTCGTAATAGACCTCCTGCGCCATGAGACTGTCGCGCGTACGCTGTCCGTCCTCGCCGGTTTCCTTGTAGCAGAGGAACACGTCAAATGGCCGTTCATTCTGCGACGTGGCAAGGATGCCGCGCTGCACCTCGGCAATCTTTGCCGCATCCTTCTGATACTGGCGGCGGGTGATGCCGTCGGAATGCTCGACCGCAGCCAGATAATCCACGTCCTCCAAGAAGCTATCGAAGCTCGCGCGGTGGCACGTCGGCAGCCACTCATACGTCGCCGGATCTTCCACATATTCGATACCGAACCGGCACAGCGCGCAGCACCAGTGCGCCTCGGCGTCGTTGTCGTCCTCGGCAACAATGCGCTCATACAGCCGGCCAGCGCCTTGTCAAACTCGCCGCTGCGCCAGTATAAAGTGATTGCCGCGGTTAAACGCCGCCGCCCGCTGCTCGTCGTCTACTTTGGGAAGCGTCATCGTGCTGCCGCAGTACTCGCCGTTCGTTCCGTGGCAAACGTCTTGTCCGCAGAGATCTCAATATTCCATTGTCCTCCGCCGCACATCTTACACTTGATGCCGGAAATGTCCGAACCGTCGCTGACCGGTTCGCCAGCAATGACAACAGTTCCGTCGCCCTTCAGGCCAACCGAGCGGCTGTCGATTGTATCAATTGCTATGATATCCGTCCAGCCGGAAACATTGCACTGGCCATAGTTCATGCTAAAAAAGTCGTTTTGTCGATACATTGTCGATACGACCGTGCCGTCCTTTCGAAGCCCCAGTGTATGTGCCATGCCTGCGGCAACAGCAACAATATCGCTCCAACCCGAAACGTCACTCTGCCCATAATCATAATTTGATTCTGTAACGGTTGTTGCAAGAACCGTTCCATCTGCCTTCAAACCGACCGTGTGCATATATCCCGCTGCAACAGATATCAGATCCGTCCAGTCGAGACATTGCACTGACCGGAGTCACCACCATATCCGTCACTGGATAAATACGGGGTAGCAAGGCAGGTTCCATCGTTTCGCAATGCAACGGTATGCTGATATCCTGCTGATATGGTCGGCCTGGGATATTTTTCCTCAGCTGCTGAAAATACTTTGCTCCTGTGTCCCTGCTGTGCTCCGCTGCGTCCTGATAATCACCGAGCGCTGCAAAGCCAGATACGCCTCTTGATAACTTCCACCCTGCGCCAGTTTGTCTGCCTTTTGCATACAGGCAAAAAGCATTCAGATGCTCGGCAGCGTCCTTACAATCTCCAAGTTCGGTAAAGCCATCGATTGCAACTGTCATAGTCCCCACTCTCCTGCAATTTGACCGCATCGGCATAAGCACTTTGCAGCCTTGCATCGGCAAGCCGCTCTGCTGCGTCCTGATAATCTCCCAAAGGCTTCAAACGCCGCAATTGCGCCGGTATAGTTCCCGCTCGCCAGCATAGACTCCGCGGCGGAGTAGGCCTGCACACGTTCGCTTTCTTCCTTCTCTGCCGATACCTGGGATAGCCGCACCGCTGCATCTTTGTAGTCTCAAGCTTTTCATACAGCGCAATAGCAGCGTCATAATCGCCGGCTTCGCATAGCTGCGCCGCCTTGGCATAGTTCTGCGATGGGATAATCACTTTCACCGCGACCAGCGCCAGCGCAACCGCAACTGCCAACGCAGCAACCGAGAACGCGATTATTCTTCGTCTTTGCCTGCGCGCGTTCGTATTCTCTGCGCGCGGCGCTTTTCAATCTCGCGCTTTTCCTGTGCAATACGAGCAGCCTCTGTCTCCTGTTCATCAGCCTGCTGTTTTGGCAAGCGCCTCTTTTTGGCGCGCTGCAAGCTTTGGCTCTGTTGCAACAAGAAATGCGCGGTAAGCGTCCGTGACGCGCTGCTTTTCTGCTGCGTCCTCCTGTTTGGCCGTTTGCTCCAGATCGTGCAGCGCATTGGCAAGACCTTTTCGCAGCAGATCACACTGCATTTTTGTATCGCCGGAGGAGAATTTTTCCGCGCGGACAAAATCCTTGTCACGATCCAGAACACTTTGCAGCTTGCTTCGTTCCTGCGCAAAGTAGTCGGCGCGGGCGGCGGAAAACTCAACGCAATATCCTCTTTGCTCAAATATCCTGGCACTGTATACTTATTGACACATGATGCAATGAACGCCTCGTTCTTCTCACAAACTTCATCATTCTTTTTGTTAGGCGCAGCGGCCTTTATTTTTTTGATCTGCGTGTTCACATAGTCCTTTGCCGAACGACACTGAACCTTGACCAGATATTTTCCCAGATAGGCCGCTCCGCACTCCGGCGCAATATCCAAAACCTTATCAAAATATGCGTTAGCATTCGTCCAATCGTTGTCTTCCAAAAACAGCGTACCGCGGCGCAGAAGAGAATCAACGTTTGGCGCGCTGGCCGTTTGCATTGACGAAACCTGCGATGCAGATGCAGCCTTGCCAAACAGCTTTTCAATGCCGCGCAGCAGATCCTGCGTAGCGCCGACCTTGCCGAGATCCTGCGCCTGTAATTTTGCGAATTCCTTCGGCATGTCATAGACATCGATATTTTTATAGCATGGAATAAGCGACTTCTTCTGCCCGGCGGCGATGAGCTGCAAGTACCGGCTCCACTCGTTTTGACCCACGGAGCGTTGAAATATTCGTAGTCTGTGCCGACCACCAGCATCACACGCGCGGAATTGAGCGCAGCAAAGATATATGGCTCGTACTCCTGGCCGAGTTTATCCTCCAATGTAATGCGAGAGAAGAAACCCGATAGCCTTTTTCTGTCAATGCATCATACAAGTCCTGCGCTAGAACGGAATCAAGCGTTCGCTGACCGTCCTCATCCGTCTCTTTGTAGCAGATGAAAATATCATATGGTTCTTCACGGCTAGACACCTCGATGATACCGCGACGCAACTCTTCAATGGCTTTGGCTTCCTCGCGATAAATCTTCCGCGTGACCACGTCGGCATATTCCAGGACCAGCCTCAAAGTTTGCATCTTCCAGCACACTGTCAAAGCTTGACCGGTGGCATGTGGGCACTTTTTACCAGTCGCCGGATCATCAACGTATTCAATACCGTACTTGCAGAGCACCAGACCCCAATAGGCTTCCGCTTCCTTCCGGGAACTCCGCGACAATCGATTCATAAACGCCGGCCGCCTTATCAAATTCGCAGGCAAAACGTAGCCGGTTTGCGCGGGCAAACAGTGTCAGTTTCTTCTCATTATCCTGTTTTGGAACCGTCTGCTGCGTTCCGCAGTATTCACAGACTGCGATCTGGCTGTTTTCTTCGACATTTAAATCGCCACCGCACATCTTGCACTTGATAATTGCCATTCTTCTCCCTCTTTCGGCTTTATTTAGAACCTCTATCAAGATGATTTAATGCAAACTCCATGCAGAGTGTTAAAACTTCATTTCTTGTCCGACCCGTATCGGCTGCAATCGTGTCAATTTCCTGCAGCATGTCGCGTGGCAATCGCATGGAAATGACCGCAGATTCGCCGGTATATTTTTTTTGGAATTTCTAAACGTGGCTCGTCCAAATTGCACAGTAACGATCAAAAATTGTGCGATGGTTTTTGAAAGTTTTTTCCACGCCAGAACCACTGTGGTATTTGAAAAGGGTGAACGATATGAAAACCCAGAATGGCTTTATTTGCTATCGTACTACAAATGTTTAAAAACCGGTATTCAACAGTGAGTTTGATAAGCAACGCATGGAAAGGGCGCAGGAGGTCATCAAAAACAGTGATGTGCTGTGTATCTACGGGTTGTCACTTGGCGATTCTGATTTAATGTGGCGAAAAGCTATTTGCGACTGGATGATTGATAATCCACAGCACCATACGTTTTATATATTCACGATACTTCTTTAAAAGAGCTTTCGCAGGCTGACGAACGTATGGACTATGAAGAAGACATTAAGGAAAGTCTCTTTAAGAGTTGGGGCATCGAAAATAGGTACATAAGTCTGTTCTCAAGCCAGCTCCATATCCCTGTATCAAAGAATATTTTTGATTTTCAGAATATCCCCGAAAATATCCTTAACCGCTATCCAAAACCGTTTAATTTCAAATTTTTAGATAGCTGAAACTAATATTCTTATCATGTAGCTTCATTCAGAGTAAAAAACTCCAGCCATCGAAATTCCCAGTGCATTGCAGATCAGTTCAATCGTATCCACTGAGAGCTGCGTACCGCGATACCGGGGATTTGCAAGGGTGCTGTATGGGATTCCGCTATCCTTGGAAAACTGAAAGATGTTTGTGTTTCTGGCTCGCAGAAGCTCGTCCACTCGCGCATTTGTATTCAAAATCACATTCACTCCTATCACAAAAAGCAAATTGTTTTTACTTTGATGATAGCATTATATCACAAGATGTGTACGATAATTTGGACTTATAGAACTCGCCCAACAATTCGGAATTCCAGTTCCGGCGATGCTGGCTTCGGTGCATATGCCTTTGTTGTAAGACACCATAACCGGCTGCATCCGCCGCACCCCGTCACTACCGAGGTAGGCTTCTGGATCATCCGGCTCCTGTTCGGCGTATGCCTTGATGTAGCCTTGTCCATCGTAGATCATGACACCAACTTCGCCGGTACGGGTGTTTTCACATTGCTGTACCCACACGATCTGACCGTCGTGATAGACAGGCTCCATGCTGTCACCGGACACCCGAACCCCGAATTCTGCGCCGTCTGGGATACTGCTCTCCGGAAAGCTGACCATTTCGAAGTTTCCCTCATCCAGAAACGCGCCTGTGCCAGCGGATACCGGCAGGTCGCTGACCGGCATATCCCGATAGCGGATCTCCAGCACTCGGCGGCATTTCCCGGTACTTCCCGGATGCAATCAGATCCTCCCGATACTCTTTCACTTTTCCGACGCCCCTCTGCATTCAGCAGGGGGCGTTTTGTATTGCTTACAAAATAATCAAAACCATCCTCCAGATGCAGCGCAGCGCAGACAGCCAGGAGCTGATATGCACTTGGAACCGCTTTGCCCAACTCCCACTTGTTAAGTGCTGTTCGTGTAATTTCAACGCCATACTGTGAGAGCCGTTGGCTGAACTGTTCCAAGCTGATTTTCAAGTCTTTCCGTGCAGCATGAATTTGCTTTCCAACATAGTTGGCGTCTTTTTCTGCAACTGCGTCGTAAAGGTTGGATTGTTCTTTATATGTGTTCAATAGGCTAATAGAAGCCATGCGAATTCCTCCCGTTTGGTGATACCTGAATTATATCGTCTCGCGGTTAGGGTGTCAATAAAAAATAGCATATAGTTCTACAAATGAGAAATTGACGTAGCTTATTAGTCGCTATATGATAGAGCCATCATCAATCCTGTTTTACACGTTGGAACACGCGCCTCCACTCCTTGGGCGTGTCTGTCGAAGCCTCTCCAGACAGTTCTGTTCCAATAAAGGGATTGTCAGCATACAGAATCGAAGTCAAACATGGAATCAGGAAAGAGGGGTAAGCATGAATCCAGCAGTAAATTGTGCAGTGAAAGCAGATCGGGCGATCAGATGCCCGATCTGTCAAAGAGGACGGCTTCTCAATGCCGCTGAGCATACAGACCTGCGTAGTCTGCCTGCAGCTGTTCCGTCCGGAGCAGGCAGACCGCGCGCAATGGTTCTCCAAATGCCCGAAGTGCGGGCAGCAGATTGGACTTGCAATCTACCCAGTTGAAGTAATCATCTAAATTGTAATTAACAATCCAAATAATATGGTACCAGTCAAGCGCACCAACCGCCCACCTTAGAATGTGGGAACGCCGCGTTCGGAGCCTTACGGTAAGCTGTTCAGCTTTCCGTAGGGCTTCTTTTTGCGTTTATGCCCTTTCGCTGAATAGCGGAAAGGGCATACATGCGCAGATGGTCTGAGAGCACAGCGAAATATCCGTAGCTTCATCTCGAAATTTTACAAAATTTTGAGATTGGAGCTTACGAATGTATAACTGGAAAGATACGCGGAATTACAGACGCTTCCGCGACGAAAACGGCAATGTCATTGCCAACATCATTTACGTTGACGGCGAGGAAGTCGCCGTTTCAGATGAAGTTTATGAAGCCTACGCAAGCATGGATCGCCGGGAGCGGTATCTGGAAGAACGGGATAACGACGACAAACCGTTGTCCGTGGATGCGCTTTTGGAGGAAGGCTATTCCGAAGCTGCACTCTGCAGCGCAGAGAATCTGGAGGACATGATTGCGGACAAGCTACTGGTCAAAAAGATTATACGCAGCCTTGGAAACGTTGGACCCAGCAGATCGGGAAATGATCCACGCGGTGTTTTTTGATGGTCTGTCGATGCGCGAGTACGCAAAGCGGCTTGGCGTATATCCCCGTGCGGTCGTTTATCGGATGGAACGTCTCCTGAAAGCGCTTCGAAAAATGCTGT
>VOFG01003658.1_pt1 | contig 35171 bp, 42 predicted proteins | sample 5384171 | NCBI WGS metagenome assembly VOFG01 (sample SAMN12384726, study PRJNA508395) | human gut metagenome | isolation source: healthy gut F | host: Homo sapiens
CGACCACCGGCTCCATGCCCGGCATCAAGGCCTTCACGGCGGCCGTGTTCGGCGGCATCGGCTCGATCCCCGGCGCGCTGCTCGGCGGCGTTCTGCTCGGCATCATCGAGATTCTCTCCAGCGCATATATCTCCACCGAGCTCTCCAATGCCATTGTGTTTGCCGTTCTGATCGTGATCCTGCTCGTCAAGCCGACCGGTCTGCTCGGCAAGAAGATCCGAGAAAGTGTAGGTGCGGCATGATGAAAACGAGAAAACTCAGCAAAACCGCAAAAAGGACTACCTGACCTATGCCGTTGTGCTCGCGGCCTTCATCGTGATGCAGATCTAAGCAGCACCGGCGGCTGTCCCGTCCACCTTAAAGGGGCAGCTTGTGCCGATCTGCGCCTATGTCATCATGGCGCTGTCGCTGAACCTCACGGTCGGCGTGCTCGGCGAGCTTTCCCTCGGACACGCCGGATTCATGAGCATCGGCGCCTTCACCGGAACGGTGATCGCCTCCGCGCTCAACGGCTCCGGCATTCCGGACACTTGGATCCTTATCATCGCGCTCACAAGCGGCGCGCTGCTGGCCGCAATTGTCGGTCTGCTGATCGGCATCCCGGTCCTGCGGCTCAACGGCGACTACCTTGCCATTGTGACCCTCGCCTTCGGCGAGATCATCAAGTCCCTCGTCAACAATCTGTACATCGGCATCGACGCCAACGGCCTGCACGCCTCCTTCCTGAAAAATACGATTGAGCTGCAGACCGGCGGCCGTATGATCCTCAGCGGCGCAATGGGTGTGCCCGGCATCCGGAAGCTCTCGACCTTCGGCATGGTGCAATCCTCATCCTGCTCTCCCTGTTCATCATCTTCCATCTGGTGCGCAGCCGCGCCGGACGCGCGATCATGGCGATTCGTGATAACCGCATCGCCGTGGAATCCCGTCGGCATCAACATCACGACCTATAAAATGATGGCCTTCGTGATCTCGGCCGCAATCGCAGGCGTCGGCGGCGCACTGTTCGGTCTCGGGCAGAACACCATCATCGCCTCGAAGTTCGATTTCAACGCCTCGATTCTGATTCTTGTCTTCGTCGTGCTTGGCGGTCAGGGCAACATGCTCGGCTCGATTATCGCCGCGACTGTGTGACCATCCTGCCCGAGCGCTGCGTCAGTTCGCCGATTACCGGATGCTGGTCTACGCGATCGTGCTGATTCTGGTCATGCTGACAACGAACAACCCGACCATCAGGGGCTTCCTTGGCAGACTCGTCAGCGGCATCAAGAAGCCCAAGCAGACGGCATCTGCCGGAGAGGAGGAGTCAAAATGAGCGAACAGCATCGCTTCGTGAAGGGCAAAATGGTCGCCGTTCCGAGCAATTCCATCATTCCCGAGCGCGACATCGGCGCGCACCCGATCCTCGAGTGCATTCATCTTGGCATCGACTTCGGCGGTCTGCGCGCCGTGGACGACTTTAATCTGACCATCGGCCGGACGGAGATCGCAGGTCTGATCGGCCCGAACGGCGCAGGCAAGACCACGGTCTTCAACCTGCTGACCGGCGTCTATCAGCCCACGCGCGGCACGATCATCGTCGACGGCATGGACTGCTCGGGCAAGTCCACCGTCCAGATCAACCGCATGGGCATCGCCCGTACCTTCCAGAACATCCGTCTGTTCAACAAGCTGACCGTCGAGGATAACGTCAAGATCGGTCTGCACAATTCCATGAGCTACACGCTGCTCGAGTCCATTCTGCGTCTGCCGCTCTATTGGAAGCAGGAAAAGCGCGCACATGAGCGGGCCATGGAGCTGCTGTCCATCTTCAATATGCAGGATATGGCAGGTTATGAAGCCGGTTCCCTCCCCTACGGCGCGCAGCGGAGGCTTGAGATCGTCCGCGCGCTCGCAACGAACCCGAAGCTGCTACTGCTCGACGAGCCGGCAGCCGGCATGAACCCGTCCGAGACGGCCGAGCTGATGGAGAACATCGTCAAAATCCGCGATACCTTCCACATTGCCGTCATGCTCATCGAGCACGACATGAACCTGGTCATGGGCATCTGCGAGGGCATCTGTGTGCTGAACTTCGGGCAGGTCATCGCCAAGGGCACGGCCAACGAGATCCAAGCCAATCCGGCCGTCATCGAGGCCTATCTCGGCAAGCAAAAGGAGGCGTGAACCCATGCAGGAAATTCTGAATGTGAACAACATTGCCGTTTTTACGGCTCGATCCGTGCAATCAAGGGCATTTCCTTCACAGTCAACGCCGGTGAGGTCGTCACGCTGATCGGCGCGAACGGCGCGGGCAAAACCACCACGCTGAACACCATTGCCGGTCTGCTGCATCCAGAAGTCCGGCTCGGTCAGCTTCATGGGCGAGAATCTGGCCTCCGTTTCGCCGCACAGCATCGTTTCGCGCGGCCTTGCGCTCGTCCCGGAGGGACGCCGGATCTTCCTGCAAATGACCGTTGAGGAAAATCTGGAAATGGGCGCTTATACGCAGAAGAAGGAAGCGGTCAAGCCCCTGCTCGAGCAGGTCTATGAGCAGTTTCCGCGCCTGAAGGAGCGCCGCCGTCAGATCGCCGGGACGCTCTCCGGCGGTGAGCAGCAGATGCTGGCCATGGGGCGCGCGCTGATGTCCTCTCCGAAGCTGCTGATGCTCGACGAGCCGTCTATGGGTCTCGCTCCGATCCTGGTCGAGCAGATCTTCGAGATCATCCGCACGCTGCACCGGAACGGCACGACCATTCTGCTCGTCGAGCAGAATGCGCAGATGGCGCTCTCGATCGCCGACCGCGGCTATGTGCTTGAGACCGGCAAGATCACGCTGAGCGGCACGGGCATCGAGCTGGCCAATAGCGAGAACGTAAAAAAGGCATATCTCGGCGGCTGAGTCCCGCCGATTCTACAAAAAATCCTTGGGACAGATCGTCCAGGATTTTTTGTCGGAATTTGGCTGTCCTCATGCAAAGCCGCGTCCGTCATTCCCCGCGCTTTTTCCGCCGCACGGCAAGCTTCCAGCACAAGGCTGAGCAGCAGCATTCCTCCCGCAACGCTCACCCAGCCAAAGCCCATGCCGTACAATGGCAGCTTGTCAAACGCTCTGCCCAAAAAGCCCAGCGACACCCCTGCCCCTGTCGAGCGCATAGACGATGCTTTCGCGGCCGTCCCCGCTACGGTCATCGGGTATGCATAAGGGTTCTTTTTCCAAAGCCTGTGGCTCATGCCGAGCAAGATCAACACAATGGCGACCGGATAGATCGCGTTCAGGATCGGCACCGAGATACTCAGGATCATATTCAGGCCGAGATTGCACACGAGGAAGGAGAAAACGTGATGATCAGCACCCAAGCGCGGTAAGAGACGCGGCGGAACAGCACGGAAAAGTACTGCGAGATCGAGTTGATGAGGCCGACACAGGTCGTCAGACAGGCCAGCGTGAAGATCGCCGCCAGCAGCACCGCGCCGGTCTTCCCGAATACCTGATAGACAATGCAGCGGAGCGTCCATGCGCCGTTTTCCTGAATTTCATAGACCCCGGAGCTGCACATACCCATGTACGCCAGCGCCGCATAGACCAAGACAAGGATTGTGCCCGCAAGGACGCCTGCCAGCACCGTGCAGCGCATTTTATCGCGCTTTTCCTTCAGGCCAAATGCGCCGAGCGTGGTGGAAATCACGAGGCCGAAATTCAGCGCGGCGATCGTGTCCATCGTGTTATAGCCCTCCGCAAAGCCCTTTGAGGAAGGGCGCCTGCCGATAGGCCTCCTGCGGGGCGGCGATCAGCGTTTTGCCCCGGAACAGGAAGCTGAAGAGCAGCACCGCCAGCAGCACAAGCAGCGCGGGCGTCAGTCCCGGCCGATGCGGTCGACGAGCTTGCCCGGGTTCAGGCACAGCCATAGCGCCACGAGGAAAAAACACGAGCGAATACGCCGCCATCCAGACCGCTGCGTTCGCACCATCAGGCAGATACGGCGCGACCGCCATCTCGAACGGAACGGACGCCGCGCGCGGAATCCCAAGCCCGGGACCGATCGAGAGATAAATCAGCACAGTGAACACCAGCGCGAAGCGCCTGCCTACCTGCTGTCAAGCCGCTGCAGCCCGTCGAACCGCGCCACGACGACCACGCCCAGAACCGGCAGCACGACAGCCGTCGCCAAAAATCCAAGCATGGCCGGGAACGTGTGCGACCCGGCGTTCTGCCCCAAAAAAGGGTGGGAAAATCAGATTCCCGGCGCCGAAAAAACAGTGCAAACAGCATCACACTGACCACAAGGAGCTTTCTTTTTCAAGTTTCATCTCATTTTCCTCGCTTTTGGCAAAAAATAAAAAGACCCGTCTCAAATTGCTTTGAGACGAGCCTTGTTTTCACAATACCCGCGGTACCACTCAAATTGCGCGGCAGAAGCCGCACCTCTTTTCAGACTCCAGCAAGCCCTATGCACTCACGCAGCATACGCGGAAGCCCCTACTCGCAGTGCTTTGGGGCGCTTCAGCTCAGAAGGGATGGGATATTTTGAAACCAGTCTGCCGGGCTTCCACCGCCCCCGGCTCTCTGTATGGCCGTGCTTCAAATCCGTCTTCGTCATCGTCTTTTTCGATTCGGTTTTGTTTATTGTACCGGAATTTGCGCCTTTTGTCAAGCCCTCTTTTAATGGCTCTTCTATGATCGCGCCTTACGGCCTTTTGCTTCGCGTCACGCGGAACTTGCAGCAGCTCCCTTGCGCCGGCGTCTTCGTGCGGTGCAGCTCCCCTTCCTCATTTCGGCAGCTCCGCCCGCCTCGTGCAGCGCCAGCGTGAATGCCGCAGAGAAACGTACCATGGTATAGATTCTCCTTACGTTGCAGGAAGGCTTCGACAAAACATGCCCGACGGCGGTTGTGCTTCATTGCCGGATCGATATTCCGCCGTTTCCGCTAAAGTCTTTCGAATCAGGGATCCTCTGATGAAATCGCAAGAGCGACCAGCGAGGGATTTTGTTCCAGATTGAGATTTGGAGATCGCAGGAATCCTTTGTGTATTTCAAGATTTTCAAACCGACAAGTTGGGGCAAAAGATCCGCTGAGCGCCGCAACCGATTGATTCAGAGGTTCCCTAATCATTCAATTCAAATAACGGTGTCCAGAAAACCGGGTACATATCTGCTTGAAGTGACCCCAAAAAGTTAGACAAATAATCTTAATAAGAATTGTTCAAGCTGCCGAAAGGGCTTGCTGTTGTGAAGAGCAGGCGGCAAGCCCTTTAGCTTTGCCTTGATTCTGCGGTTATTGTAGTAATCCAGATATGCAATAAGTTCCTGTTTGAAGTGCTGCATGGAGTGGAACTCCTGCAAATACAGCAGCTCACTTTTTGAGCAGCCCGAAGAAATTCTCTATCACCGCATTGTCCAGACAGTTCCACTTGCGGCTCATGCTCTGCCGGATGCCTTTCTCGCGGAGCATCCGCTGATACTGCTTATGCTGGTACTGCCAGCCCCTGATCGGAATGAAGAATCAGGTTTGTTCCGTCCGGAATCTTTGCAAACGCCTTGTCCAGCATGGTGGTTACCATGCTGAGCACAGGACGATCCGATATGGTGTAACTGACCAGATCGCTGCTGTGCAGATCGAGAATCGGGGACAGATAGAGCTTTTCTCCAAACAGGCTGAACTCCGTCACATCCGTGACCCATTTCTGGTTCGGCTTGTCCGCATGGAAGTCCCGATTCAGCAAGTTTGGAGCGATTTTGCCGACTTCGCCCCTTGTAAGAACGATACTTTTTCGTTCGGACACGGCAAACCAAGCTCAGTTCCTTCATAAGCCGCTGGACAGTCTTGTGGTTCAGAGAATTTACGCTTGCGAAGTTCTGCTGTGATTCGGCGATAGCCGTACCGACCCCCTGTTTTCGTGATAAATCGTTGCGATTTCTTCCTTAACAGATGCATATTTGTCCTCTTTCTGCATCTGTTTCAAATGATAATAGAAAGTTGCATTGGGGTGCCTTAGCTTCCGAACTACCAACGTTTTTGTGCTGGCGTCGCTCGTCTTCCAAAACCAAGGCTTGCAAGTTTTTAGGTAGTCATTCTCTGCACGCAACCGCTGGACTTCTGCCAGCAGATCTTCTTCTACCTCCTTCGGCAGCTGCTTTGGCGGACGGCCCTTGCTGCCGCGGCCGCGCCGTTCAACCGTCAAGCCTTCCGGCCCTTCCTCCAGATAGATTCGTTCCCATGATTTGATCTGATCTCTGCTGTTTACATCAAATCGTCGGCAGGTTTCGCTGTAACTTAATTTCTCTTCCTGCATGGTTTCAATCACCAGTTTTTTGAATTCTGGCGTATATCGTTTGTTCGGCACTCCCTTTGGCATTAATATCACCCCATCTGTTAGACATTATATCATAACTGTCTAACAAATGGGGGTGCAGTTCAAGTCTCGGATTGATCTGCCGCTTGATCTTTGAAATCGAACGCAGGAGCAGGTTAAGACCTTTGGTTGACAGGAAGTTCGGCTGAGACGGAATAATCACACTGTCTGCCGCAACCAGCGCATTGACCGTCATCATACCCAGCGAAGGCATACAGTCAATCAGAATGTAGTCGTAGCTCTTTCTCATACCGTCTATGGCGTTTTTCAGAACATACTCACGGCTCATGACATTGAACAGGCCCGTTTCCATACCGGAGAGCTCAATGTTCGAGGAAAGCAAATCCACACCCTCCTGGTTCCGGATAATTGCACCCTCTGCAAGCGGCTCATCATCAATGACCGACTGCATAAGGGAAGACAGCGATACATCCAGCTCGTCTGGGTTCTTTATGCCGAGGCTCACGGTTAAGCTGCCCTGCGGATCAGCATCCACCAGCAGGACCCGTTTCCCGGAGCTTGCAAGTCCCACGCCGAGATTGACTGCGGTCGTCGTTTTGCCAACGCCGCCCTTCTGATTCGTGATGGCGATCACCTTACAGTTTTCCATGGGCTTTTTCTCCTTTCTTTTTATTTGAATCATTTCTGATCCACGAAAGCCTCAAAATACCTTTTGGGGCTTTCGTCGCTGCATTTCATTTTTCCTCGAACCCAAAATGCAGAAAAGGAAATCAACAGGCGTTCGGCTGCTGACCGAACTCATAGGAATCTCACCTCTGCCGGGTACTCCGCCAGCCCCATAGGGAAGTATCATTGTCCCTGAATCGTTTCATCGCCTTATCCGTAGCAATCGGATATTTCAGAATGGTTCGGAATCGCTACCAACCTTGCTTTCCGTGATAACCCTTGTGGGCAGGAAGTTCGTGGCGCACCTTCATCCGGCTGGGGCCTTCGCCCCCCGATCAGGAATGTATCTGATGAATGTATATAAAATTTTCAAGATTCACGGAAGGCTCATCGCCTTCTCACTTTCCCTTTGCCGAATTTTTTTCCGATTTTCCCGCCCTTTTTCAAAAATATTTTTCAGCGCTCCAAAAAAGCAAAAAAGCGCCCATCGCGCCTGTCTGTCAGGCGCAATGAGCGCAAAAATAAGACCCGGTGATTTCTCACCGAGTCTCATATCTGAATATATAGTTTTCAAAAAAAACAGCCCCGCAGAATCACTTCTGCGAGGCTGAAATTCAATCGCACATTTTTCTCGGCATCCGTGGTGCACCCTTGGTGTAAATTGATGTACGGATTGGTGTACGAGAGGCTTTTTAGCCCGATCAGGGGGCAATCAATAGAGCTTTGCGCCTGCCGGAATGTGAGGATCAACCATCAGCAAATGCAACTTTTCTTCGCCGTTTTCGTGATGCACGGCGGAGGTGAGCATACCCTCAGAGGCGATACCCATCATCGGGCGGGGCGGCAGGTTCGTGATAGCGATGCAGGTCTTACCGACCAGTTCTTCCGGCTCATAATACTCGTGAATACCGCTCAAAATGACCCGATCTGTGCCGGTTCCGTCATCCAAAACGAACTTTAAGAGCTTCTTGGACTTCTTCACGGCTTCGCATTCCTTGACCTTCACGGCACGGAAATCGCTCTTGGAGAAGGTGTCAAAATCGACCTGATCTTGGAACAGAGGCTCGATCTGAACATTGGAAAAATCAATTTTTTCCTCCACAACGGGAGCAGTCTGAGCAGCCTCCGCAGGAGCAGAAACTTCCTTGGAAACCTTCTTGTCAGAGTCCAACGGCTTCATTGTGGGGATTTTCGTGACCAGCCTTAGATAAGCTCCGCTTAGCGTCTATAAGTCCCGACCGGCATCTACTCATTTGAAGCTGGGGTAAGCTCAGTTATGCCTAATTCAGATAGCGGAAAATCTAATGGCGTAAGCCGTGGAGTAAGCTGGCGTAAGGTGGCTTCATTTTTTTGAAAACGAGCCGTATGCTATACTGAAACTAACCGCTAAAACAGTATAACACACGGCTTAACGAAACTCAATATTTTCCGTTCAGTTTACAAGCATTTCGGTTTTTCCATTCTAAAATCTCTCTCGAAGCACTTGAACATCTTTCTCGGAATCCGTATGGAGATAGATATGATTGCGGATAAATAGCGTTTTGATTTCCGCTGCCATTTGCGAAGTATCCGCACTTCTTTTAATAAGGTAGTAACCCAGCCGGTTACTTTGACAAATGTGGGCTTTCACGCTTTGCTCTCTTTTCTCCGTCACGGTTGCTCCGGCAATATCTACCGCACAATGTAATTCAGGGAGGTATGCAACAAGTCGCATTCAAGCTCCGAGTCGCTATTGCTTTTGACCGTAATGCCGTTCTGCGCTCCATACATCATTATCAGCATCTGTGGGAGAGCCTGTTGAAACTCAGCTTCACATTGAGGGCAACCCTTTTGCTCAATAGTTCTATCTGTGATTTTGGCACGGTAAGAGTGTCCTGCTCCGCATTTCCACCAAACGACCTTCATCGAGTTTCTCGATACATTGCTCGGTGTCCACTTGGAGTTCTTTTCATAGTCCCATTCTGAGAGTAAGTGAGGATCAGTTGTTCCAAGATCATTATAGCCTTGCAGAACGGCTCTCTCAGCACAAACAGGACACATACCGCCTTTGACCCGTGCTTTGACGACGGCTTTTCCATTCATAGCCGCAGGTACGGCATTTCCACCAAACATTCTTTGTTGACTTCTCATTGACCGCATCGGGAGTCAACGACAGATTCTTTTCCGACCACTCTGCGGCAAGGGAAGGGTACTTTGTTTTTAAGTCATTAGCCGGAGTAATGACTCCTCGCTCCTTGACACTCTCCACAAGCTGTATCATATCCTCGTCGTCCCGTACCTTAAATGGGTGGTCGGGAAAATCGTCGATCAGCTCAAGGGGAATATCTCGGATTTTACTGAGCTTGGCATCGTCCCGAAGCTCCTGTGTAGAAAACAGGTCATCGAGCGTCGGCAGAGTGAAGTCGCTCTTTCTTCCTGCCATCGGCAGACACCTCCTTGCGAACTCAGCATAAGCCTTTGCAACAGGACTGCTCGGCTCATACTTGTAGATGCTTACGCCCTTGGAGGCAACCTCTGCGGCTTTCACTGCCATAGGAATGGAGGAACGGTATATCTTAATAACGCTCCCAAAGTTCTTTCGCAGTGCGTCGGCAGTGCTTTTGCGAGGTTGGTGCGGTTATCTACGATGTTCAATAGGATACCGTCGATTCGCAGGCTCGGATTGATGTACTGCCTGACCTTTCCAATGGTCTGCATCAGTTGGGTCATTCCCTTTGCCGGAAGATATTGCGCCTGCACGGGAATGATTACGCTATCCGCCGCCGCCAAAGCATTCAGAGTTACCATACCGAGCGAAGGCATACAGTCAATCAGTACATAATCATAGTTGTCTTTGACCTTGCTCAGATAGCTTCTCAGAATGGTTTCACGGCTCATTGCGGTGACAAGCATCATTTCCATAGCGGACAGCTCGATGTTGGCAGGGAGCAGATCGACATTTTCCTCGTGATGCAGAATGCCGCTTCGTGGGTCTGTATGATCTTCACGGATAACCCCGGATAGCTTATCGGTAATGGTCGTCGTAAGACTGTCATTATCTCGCCACCCAAGGCAAGTTGTGAGGTCGCCCTGCGGGTCGGCATCTACAAGGAGTACCTTCTTGCCGAGTCGTGCGAGCCCAACACCCAAATTGACCGTTGTGGTTGTTTTGCCTGTGCCGCCTTTCTGATTGCAGATAGCAATCGTTTTGCAGTTTGGCATTTTGCTTTCCTCCTTCTTGTTAGATTTGGATCGCTCGATCCACCAAAACACAGGAAGCGGAGTCCTGTGCTTTGGTGGTCGCATTTAACTCGATCTCATCCCCCAAATGCGTAAAAGGAAATCAACAGGCTTTCGGCTGCTGACCGAACTCATAGGAATCTCACCTCTGCCGGGTACTCCGCCAGCCCCATAGGGGAAGTATCATTGTCCCTGAATCGTTTCATCGCCTTATCCGTAGCAAGCGGATATTTCAGAATGGTTCGGAATCGCTACCAACCTTGCTTTCCGTGATAACGCAGGAAGTTCGTGGCGCACCTTCATCCGGCTGGGGCTGTCGCCCCCGATCAGGAATGTATTCGCCTTAACCTTCACGGCACGGAAATCAGACTTGGAGAAGGTGTCAAATCCACCTGATCCTGCGGAACAGCGGCTCGATCTCGACATTGGAAAAATCAATTTTTCCTCCACGACAGGAGAGCCGCTTCACACAGGCTTTTCTTCCTCCTTGGTCTCGGCACTTTTCGGTCTTATCCCTTGTCCAACGGCTTCATTGTGAGGGATTTTCGTGACCAGCCTTAGATAAGCTCCGCTTAGCGTCTATAAGTCCCGACCGCCATCTACTCATTTGAAGCTGAGGTAAAAGCTCAGTTACGCCTAATTCAGATAGCGGAAAAAATGGCGTAAGCCGTGGAGTAAAAGCTGGCGTAAGGTGGCTTCATTTTTTTGAAAACGAGCCGTGTGCTATACTGAAACTAACCACTAAAACAGTATAACACACGGCTTAACGAAACTCAATATTTTCCGTTCAGTTTACAAGCATTTCGGTTTTTCCATTCTAAAAATCTCTCGAAGCACTTGAACATCTTTCTCGGAATCCGTATGGAGATAAATATGATTGCGGATAAACAGCGTTTTGATTTCCGCTGCCATTTGCGAAGTATCCGCAGTTCTTTTAATAAGGTAGTAACCCAGCCGGTTACTTTGACAAATGTGGGCTTTTTTCACGCTTTGCTCTCTTTTTCTCCGTCACGGTTGCTCCGGCAATATCGACCGCACAATGTAATTCAGGGAGGTATGCAACAAGTCGCATTCCAAGCTCCGAGTCGCTATTGCTTTTGACCGTAATGCCGTTCTGCGCTCCATACATCATTATCAGCATCTGCGGGAGAGCCTGTTGAAACTCCGCTTCACATTGAGGGCAACCCTTTTGCTCAATAGTTCTATCTGTGATTTTGGCACGGTAAGAGTGTCCTGCTCCTGCATTTCAACCAAACGACCTTCATCGAGTTTCTCGATACATTGCTCGGTGTCCACTTGGAGTTCTTTTTCATAGTCCCATTCTGAGGAGCAAGTGAGATCCGTTGTTCCAAGATCATTATAGCCTTGCAGAACGGCTCTCTCAGCACAAACAGGACACACACCGCCTTTGACCCGTGCTTTGACGACGGCTTTCCATTCATAGCCGCAGGTATTGCATTTCCACCAAACATTCTTAGTTGACTTCTCATTGACCGCATCGAGTCAACGGCAGATTCTTTCCGACCACTCTGCGGCAAGGGAAGGGTACTTTTGTTTTAAGTCATTAAAGCCTTTGAGTAGCTTTATCCCACTACAATAGGGACACTGACTTCCTCCTGCACGGGTTGAAATCAATGTGTTCCATTCGTGACCCAAGTGACATTTCCACCAAACTTTAATATTCTTGAAAGCCGTAACCTGATCCGGCGTCAGTGGAAGGTTGCGCTCTGACCACTCCGCAGCGATTTCAGGAAAACGGCTTGCCAAGTCGTTGAAGCCCGGTAGTACAAAGTTGTGTGAGCAGTAGGGACAACCCGTACCGTTCACCGTCCGGCTTTTTCACGGATGCCGTCCATTCGTGTCCGAGCTTGCACTGCCATATTACCTTCCTGTGCGTAGCCGCTGTAATCATCGACGGTCTTAGCGGCTCATTCTTGCGACCATTCCTTCGCAAGCTCAGGAAACTTTACTTTCAAAGTCGTTATAACCTCGAAGCACCCTCGCTCCCGAACATATTGGACATTGCTCGCCTGCGGAGCGAGCTTTAATGCTTGTCTGCCATTCGTGACCGCAAGCCCCTTTCCACCACACACAGTTTTATTAGACCCAAAGGTCACTGTATCAGAGTCAACGGAAAGTTCTTTTCTGACCATTCTTGATACAAGATGCGGTCGCATCCTGCTTAAACTATTCTCCATATCTGAACGCTCCATTTCTCATTACTGCTTATAGTATAATTTCCATCCTCAGTTTTGAGAAATGTGCGAAAAAAGAAAGCACTCTGCGAATTACTCACAGAGTGCTTTCCTTCAAGTTTCCAACTTGGTTGTCATATAGTCATCAAAGGCGGTGATCTCTTTCTTTTTTCAAAGCGTCGGTCACATCAACATAGATATGAAACTCTCGCTCCATTAAGAAGGCTTGTTTCACCCCCTCCCGGTCATTGGGATTTCTCGTTCACCGGCTTTTGTCTTGGGCGTGTTGATGGAAAAGTAGCATCCCTTTTCGTCACGGTGATTATAATAAACAAGCGTGTGGTTGACTCGGATAATGCCCTTTTTTCAAGTCAATGTCGCTCCAGCGAAGCCCGGTGATCTCACCGACTCGCATCCCCGTGTTTGCCATAACATAGAACACTGGATACCAGTGGGTGTCCTTGGGGTGGCTGAGCATATAGTCAAAGAACAACTTCTGCTGAGCCACGGTCAATGCCTCTTTCTTCTCACGCTCAAAGCCGTGGGAGAGCTTCCAGTTCTTTGAGCATATTGTCTGTTGGGTTTGTCGAATCATTCCATCATCGACTGCCACCTGAAAGACTTGGTGGAGTACATTATGGACATTATCTATCGTGGCAATCTTCAGAACCTTGCCGTCGGCAAGGGAGTTGTAGAACTTCCGCACATCAGACTTTTTTACTTGGACAAGTCGGTTCTTTCCGAAAGACGGTTTTACAAACAGCTCATACATATAAATATAATTCTTAAATGTGCTGTCCTTGATTCCTTTTGAGCTGACACCAAAGATCGAACATCTCATTTACAGTGATGCTTTTGACATCCGACCGTATTCCGTCGTGCTTGTCCACGATAATCTGTTCTTCCTGCTCTCTCAGCTTTTCCAGCGTCGGAGCATAAATAGAATGCCTTTTTTTCCGTCAGGCGTTGACCAACGGTACGCATAAGTGCCGTTGGGACGCTGGGTTTCTCCTGTTTTAAGTCGAGTACGGTTGCTGTCGAACCTTACGCCGACCTGTTTCTTTTTTAGTCATAGTAACCTCCTGTTTTAGATTGAGAAGCTCTTAATCAGGAACTCCTCTAATTGCTTGCGCTTTAGAAGCCTTTTGTACCGACCCATAGAACAAAGTCACACGACTCACGATTCGACAACTCACGAAGTTTATCCGTTCCGATACCAGTGTAAGCGGCGGCTTCTTCTAAAGTCAGGTTCATTCTCTCCCAAAGGGGAACTCGGTTATCTTTTTCCTGCTTGGTCATATCGGTTTCCTCCTTTATTTTCGTTTGGCTTTAGGATACCGATAACCACCGTTTGGGACAACGATGCGATTTTGCGAATCGCATCGTTGATTGTTAGATTGAATAGGCTCTTTCCAAAAACTCATCGAGCTTTTTCCTTTTGATGAGCCGCTTTGTGCCGTTCCACAAGACAAACTCGCAATCCTCTCTATCGGACAGTTCCCTTAGCTTATCTGCGCCAATCCCTGAGTAGGCTGCCGCTTCATAAACGGTGAGGTTTGTTTTTTCCCAAAGAGGAACGGCATAGTCCTTACTGGGCTTTCCCATTCGTGCCGCCCTCCTTATGCTTCATAGCCTTGCGTAACTCCGAAAGGTTTGAATAACGATATTCTCGACTGTTGTACTCATCGGATTTGTAGAAAGCAGCGGTGACTCCATCAAAAATCCGAAGTAAAGCACCCTCATTCAGATCTTCAGTTGTGAGGATTTCCCTTACGGTCACTCCACTTAAAGGCTGGTGTTTCTTTTTCCATTCCCGATACGAGAAATACTGGTCAATCTCATCGTTATAAATACCTTCGTCGATCCGTCTGTCCGGCTGGAGAAGATGGTAAATACAAAGAAGCATTTCTTCAGCCCTGTTATTATTGATACGGCTAATGTTCAGCAGGTCGAATACACGCAAGTCAACGACATCCTTGACCTGCCGAAAACCGACATCAATAAACGGGTTTGCAACCTTATACTCATCAATCATCCTCCATTTCGGGGAGTCGAATTTGACCATCATTACCTGTTTCATTATCTATGCTCCTATCTGTTCGTGTTTTTTGCCCTCTACTAACCAACTGGGAAATTTTTTTTCGATTTGTACGAAGCAAATTTTAATTTGGGAGCATTTTTTGAGTTTTTCAGGGCAACAGTCAGTTGATGATTAATTGTCGTTACAGCTACTCCGTGGCGCCGTGCATATTCTCGCTGTCCTATGGGGTCATCACAAAGATATAAACTGGTCATCAAGTTAATCTCGGCAGGTGACAATTTTGCCACGGCTGCGTAGAGGGTGCTTTTCTCCTCCTTTTTGAGAATGGCATCAATGACGGAACAATCTTGATCCACCAGCAATTCCTCGCCAGACATATCATCTTCTGTGGTTGTCTGTGTGTTATAGGAAAACACCGTTATTCCGGACTGATTCTCGATTGACACAAGATAATCGTGTCTATCCTTTTCAGATCGCCACTGTTTTGCGGTTTCGGTTCCACATTCTGCGATGATGATCACATCGTCAACAGAGCAAGCGTCTAACTGCCCAAAGCGATCTCTTCGTTTCTGCCCTTCCGGAGTCTGAATGAAGTTCATAAACTCGAAGCTATTCATTACGAGCCAGTTATTGCCATCAGCGGGCAGTTCGGGGTTCTTTTTTGACAAGGTATATTTTTTCATTACCGTAATCTCCTTTGAATTTTGAATTTGGTGTTCGGGTTCAAAATTCGGAGATCACGGGTATTCAGCGATATAACAGAGCCACTTGTTCAACATCGAAAAGGCTTCCTTTCAGAGATTTCTCTGCCGGAAGCCCTTGGACAGTTGTTCTTGCCGAAAAAAAAGCCACCGGCAAGACAGGGTAAGCCTATGGCTTACTGTCTTGTCGGTGGCCTCATATCTGCATAGCAAGTTTGGTTTAACCAACCGAAGTGTTCAAAAGCAAGTGACCTGGAGATGGAATTACGCAGTCTGTTTCACCTCAACCATTCCGTCGTTTTGCCGTATTCAGTTTTTAGCCGATCAATAGTATCGGTTTTGCCCTTCCGGGGCATAAAGGTCAATCTTGTCGTGTCGGCGTCCTTTTTGGACTCGAACCGCTACGGTTCCGCACCTTTTGCACTCATACTTGATTTTCCCCTCATCATTTCTATATCCGTAAAGCAATGCTCCGCAGTTAGAGCAATACATCGGTATAGGTGTCCAATTATCTTTTGTCACGCACATCACCTCATTAAGTTCCTTGACGCGCTCAGGGCTGATGAATGGTGGCATCCTTAGAGAACTGCTCTTTTCTTGCCTTCTACAAACCACTTTCCGTTTTCTTCATCGAAAAGGAAGGTTTCCGTACCGCATATCATCACCGTGTAACGAAGCTCCACCGACCTTGGTCGATGCCGCACGACAGCAGTGCCTTACACGGTCGATCTCGTAGACCTCACCATCTTCAAATTTGATTTTTCGGGGTCGAGCCGTTCCATCCGTCTTATGGGTAACATCGACTTCCACATATACCTTGCGCCGTTCTTCTTCCATCCTTACACCTCATAATTCTTCATACTGGCAACCAGCCTACCAAAATGGCGATAGCCATCCAATGGCTTGTCAGAAACTTTGAACTTAGGACGATCATCGCCGGAATTGTTCAGATAGCAGGAAAGGCGTCCGTCCTGAAGTCCTTGCTGACATCAAAGATAAGAAACATTCCCTCATAAATACCGTAGTAGGTGAAATGGTTCCCTCCATCTGCACGGAAAATAATCAGATCATTGCTGCACCCCTGCAACAAACAGGACGGCATCGAAACATAGGTTTCAATCTCATCAGGCACAACAATTTCATCAATCTTGTTACTGCTTGTACTAATCATACTGACCTCCTTAACAAAGCACCCCGGTCGGCATAGTAATCTCAGGCTTTTCACTCGGCATCCGGAGGTTTTGAAAAAGAATACCGTTGCGGATGCTGTTCTTGCCGAACCGCTGGCGAATGGTTTCAATGCACTGGTCGAGCCTTTCTGCTTTCTCAATCTTTTCGATGTTCATAAACAAATCGACTTGTCGGGGCGTGTCCTGTGGCACCAAGTTGATTGCCTGAATCGTGACTGAGCGAATCGGGTTCCTCCAGTCGTATCTTTTTTCAAAGAGGGCAAAAGCCGCTTTTGCGATCAGCATTGGGGATTGTGTGGGCATATCCAATGCCGTTTGCCATTGCTTTGAAAAAAAAAGTGTGTTGTCCTGTATGTGAATGGCGACTCCATCCGCACACTTTTGTGGACACGGAGTTTATGTCCGATGTCCTGCGTCAATTCGAGAAAGACGGGCCACACCTGCTCGTCGTTCTCCAAATCTTCGATGGTAGTAATTCCGTGTCCCACGCTCTTTACCGGAGAAACAAAGTCGGCGTTCATAACACGGGATCGGTCATTACCGTTTGCATACTGCCATAGAGCCACCCCATTTTTACCGAGCCGTCTTTTCAGAAAGTCAGGATCGGTATTGGCTAAATCTCCAATGGTTCGTATGCAGTAGCTATCTAATACACGCTGCGTTGCCCGACCTACACCGAGCAAGTCCGCTGCGGGGAGTCCCCCCCATATTTTGTCTCGGAAAGTGTCTTTCGGTATGACCGTCACAGCATCCGGCTTTTTCATATCGAGCCGAGTTTGGCAAAGATCTTGTTGAACGACACGCCGACTGAGATGGTCAACCCAGCTCAAACTTGATTGTTTCTCTTATGTCATTTGCCACCTTTTCTAGGGGAACCAAAGGTGTAGTCTGTTCCGCTGATGTCAAGCCAGCACTCATCCATGCCATACGGTTCAACTTGATCTGTGTAGCGCTGGTAGACATTTCTTGCAAGTTTAGAGTATTTGATATACTCCTCAAAGTGCGGAGGCACTACAACAAGGTTTCTGCATTTCTGCTGCTTGCCGCCACAGCATCGCCGGTTTTATCCCAAAGGCTTTGCGGCGTAGTTTGAGAACAATACCGTAGTTCTTCTACCGAACCACAGACTGCGACAGGATACTTCTTCAAAACCGGGTCCGAGCATACACTCAACCGACGCATAAAAGTTGTTCATATCGCAATGCAGTATTGATCTGCTCAACTAAATCTGCCTTATTTCTTGGGAATTCTGCGAAACCTCTTGACAAACCAAAGTGTCGTGTTGTATCATATGAACACACGACAGAGGTATCGTCGTTGTGATTCAGATTATAGCACGACACCAATGTCATTAATCAATAAGTGACGAAAAAGAATTGTCGATGCTGCTAAAAATAGGAAATCTTATGGAGGAATTGATAATGAAGTTCAACGACAGATTAAAAGGGCTGAGAGAAAAAATGATATGACGCAGGAACGGCGCTAAGGTTTCCGGTGTTTCCCCATTACCATGAGATACGAATGCGGAACCTCTCGTCCTCGGCTTGGATGCGGAGAAGCTGGCAAAGGCACTTAATATTTCCGTGGATCAGCTTCTGGGTACGGATGGTATGCTCGTTGCTCAGGGCTGCGAGAACGGTACGGCGCGGGTGCCAAATAAGCGCAACAGCTCACAGATGAAACAACTGGTTTGTTTACCGGCGGCGAGTTGGCACAGGATGATATGGATGTTATGATGCAAGCTATTATGGATGCCTATTGGCTGGCGAAAGAGAGAAAACAAAAAAGTACACCCCAAAGAGTACCGTTCAGGCAAAGCAGGACTGAGTCGGAATTTATGAGACACATTGTGTGTTAGAATGGAAACAGGAACAAACTGAAAGAGGTTTGACGATGTATGTAAGCACTTCGGAAATCGTACAAGCAAACTCCATCGTTGCTCAATGCGGAACCCGTGATACTCTCAGAATAGCAAGGGACTTAGGAGTCGAAACTGTTTTATTTTTAAGGAGGACGCGAATGGATAATATCGCTCTGTTGATCTTAGGCATATTCATCTCCGTTATTGGAATCGTGAATATGACTGGAAATATCAGCACAATACATTCCTACAACCGAAGAAAGGTCAAGGAAGAGGATGTGCCGAAGTACGGGAGAGCCGTCGGCACAGGTACGCTTATCATCGGTGTATCTTTGATAGCGGCATTTGTCACAGCTTTCTGGAGCGAAAAGGCAATGTATTTCATTGTTATTCCGGCGCTCGTCATCGGCTTGGGCTTTATCTTGTATGCACAGTTCAAATACAATAAGGGAATATTCTAACTCATTTTTTTGAAAAACCTATTGACTGCCACCTTGGGGGATAGCTTATCCTGTTTGTGGAGGTGAGTACAATGCTCATAAATGAAGTATGCAAAGAATGTAACCTGACCAAAAAAGCAGTTGAGTATTACACAGAACAGGGACTAATCCAGCCAAGGATAACAGAAAACGGGTATCGGCAGTTCTCCGAGACAGATGCTTTGAAGCTCAAGCGGATTGCAGTTTTGCGCGGACTGGGCTGTTCCGTTCCAGAGATTCGCACAATTCTTGAGAATGATACCCATACAGCAATTTACGATGTCCTCAACAGAAGAGAGCTTGAAATCGCCGAGCTACAAACAAAGCAGACATTGATAAAACAACTTGCGGAAAGCGGCGATTGGGAGCTAATTGAAGGACAAGTGGAGGCACTTCAAAACAAGCAATCCATATTGAACCGTATCCTTGATAAGTTTCCGGGCTTCTATGGAAAATTCGTATGCTTGCACTTCGCTCCGTTTTTGAGCGAAGCAATCACAACGAATGAGCAGAGGGAAGCGTTTGAAACGATCATCCGATACTTGGACGGCATTTCAATATCCGTTCCCAGCGATGTGCAGCAGTATCTTGATGAGGTTAGAGAAAATGCGGATGCTGCTGTGACGCAAAGCGCATCTGCCGCACTTGCGGCAGCTATGGCAGACCCGGAAAAGTATATTCACGACAACAAGGAAATGCTCGAACAATATCGAGCAGTTGCGGAATCGGAGGAATATAAGGCATCTCCCGCCTACCGACTGCAAGAATATCTAAAGCAATTCCAAAGGAAGAGCGGCTATAACGATGTATTCATCCCCGCAATGCAGAGGCTTAGCCCCGCTTACTGCGAGTATCACAAATCCCTGCAAGCAGCGAATGAAGTTTTCTTGCGGCATTTCCAGCAGGAGTGATTTTGTAAAAAAAGTTCATAGAACAATTCCCACCCACCAAAGCGCAATCGACGAAAATCGGTTGCGCTTTTTTCCTGCCTGCCCCATATAGCGAGGAACGCCGCAGGGCGGCAAGCGAAGCGGCGAAAGCACATACCGATAACTTGTCACGCACTATTCAAAAAGATGTGGTATAATTTTTTTGAAAAAGTTTGAGATTTGATGTAGTATTCGCCGCTAAAACCGTAGTATATAGGTGAAGCCGGAAAGGAGGCGGTGTGATGATAGACGATGAAAAAATCATAGAAATGTTTTTCGAGCGTTCAGAGCAGGGCATACGGGAACTGGACATAAAATACGGAAAAGTTTGCCACAATCTTTCCTACCATATCGTAGGGAGTCGGCGGGACGCGGAGGAATGTGTAAATGACGCTTATTTGGGTGCATGGAACGCCATTCCCCCGGCACAACCTAACCCGCTGTTGTCGTATCTTTTGAAAATCGTTCGGAACATTTCGCTCAAAATCTATTGGAGAAAGGAAGCAGCAAAACGAAGCAGCCATTACACGATTGCTATGGAGGAAATCGAAGCCTGCATAGCAGCCCCTAACACAGTAGAAGCAGAGATTGAGGCCAGAGAGTTAGCCCGTATCATTGAGGAATTTTTGAACACGCTGACGGTCGAAAACCGTGTTATCTTCATGCGCCGCTATTGGTTCTCTGACAGCTACAAGGATATAGCCGAGTTTGTAGGGCTTTCAGAGAAAAATATCTCTGTCCGGCTGACCCGTATCCGAGAGAAGATGAAACAATACTTGATTGAAAGAGAGGTATTCGTATGAACGCAAAGAAGTTTTCCGACGCTATGAGTGAACTTGATACGAAATATGTTAATGAAGCCCTTAACTACAAAAAGAAAGCAAAGAAACCCGGTTGGGTTAAGTGGGGAGCTATGGCGGCTTGCTTTGCAGTAATTGCTGTTTTAGGCGTAGGCGTATTTCAAAGTGGATTGTTCGGGAACAAAACTGACATTGCCACTTTGGACAACGGAAATGAAATCATCTTTGTAAAATCGGAAACTGCTGGCTCAAGCATTGACATTGACGGGACTATAACAACAAGGCAACTTACGGAAACGGAAGCTGCATCTCTTTTTCCAAACTTGACCGTTACAGCTCATGCAGTTTTTCGTGTTGATGATACTGTTTCCGACAGCAACAAAGAATTGATTGGTTTTGAGGGAAAAATCGAAAATGCCAAAGTGGTAATATCTACAACGGATATAGCACTACTTGATACGAAGATTGTAGGAAGTGAAGAAAGTAGCGAAGTAAATGGCACAAGCGTGACGGCAGGATATTTTGTAACAGACCGGAACAGCGTGGGAGAACAGAATGTAATTTACTATGCGACCTTTAAGTTGGGAGATAGCACCGTATATGTTGAAAATGCGGGTGCAAAAACTGAAAGCGAAAGTGTGAAAAACGATTTGGCTACCATTATCCAAGAGCTGATAAATAATGGTGCGCTTGACCTAAGTTCTTTCAACGGATAACCCCATGAATATTTAATACTACCATCAGGACAGCCGAGCAAATCGACTGTCCTTTTTCTATGTCTACGGACAGAAAGGAGCGACCACCCATGACGAAACCGAGAGAGAAAACCCGCGAGGAATTGCAAGCCGAGATTGAGGACGGGAAGAAAAAAATCCGGCAGCTTGAAAACCGGGAAAAGATGTTGCGTCAGAAGCTATCCAAAGAGGAACGCCGAACACGCAGCCACAGGCTGATTGTACGGGGCGCAGTCTTTGAAAGCATTGTGCCGGAAGCAAAGGGCATGACCGACGAGGAAGCCGCCGCGCTTCTTAGGATTGCCTTGACGAGCCAGCCAGCGCGGGAATATCTGAAAAAACGAGCCGAGGGCGGGAAAAGCAAATAATCCCTTTGGAACAAAGGGCGCACTTATACACCCTTGCGGGCGTGTGCGCTCTGCCGAGGGCTTATCTCCGCACAGGGAGATTTCCCCGCGCTCCGATATGGCGGCTTTGCCGCAACAAGGGGCTGCACCCCTTGCGCCGCTTCGCGGCTATCCCTGCACACCCACAAAAACAGTACACCCGCCGTTGGCGTCTGTACCATTTTTGAGGGTTTTATTATCCTATCCGGGAGGTGATACCCATAGCCATTTACCATTGGAACATCGGCATTGTGAGCCGAGGAAAAGGCAAATCAGCCGTTGCCGCAGCCGCCTACCGAAGCGGCGAAAAGCTGACAAACGAATGGGACGGAATGACCCATGACTACACCCGCAAAGGCGGCGTTGTCCATACCGAAATCATGCTGCCGCCCCATGCCCCACCCTCTTTCTCTGACCGTTCAACCTTGTGGAACAGCGTGGAGCTTTACGAGAAAGCCGGGAACGCCCAGCTTGCCAGAGAGATTGACGCGGCGCTCCCCATAGAATTATCCAGAGAGGAACAGATCCGGCTTGTCCGGGAATACTGTTCCTCTCAATTTGTTTCCCAGAGGAATGTGTGTGGATTTTGTTATCCACGACACCAACAGCGGCAACCCCCATTGTCATATCATGCTGACTATGCGCCCCCTTGACGGGCGCGGCACATGGACAGCGAAATCCAAAAAGGAATATGACCTTGATGAAAACGGCGAGCGTATCCGCTTGCCAAGCGGCAGATATAAGACCCACAAAGTTGACCTTACAGGCTGGAACGACAAGGACAAAACCCTCTTGTGGCGCAGGGCATGGGCTGACTTTACCAACGACTTTTTGGAGAGGAACGGAAGCCCGGAGCGTATCGACCACCGCAGCTATGAGCGACAGGGGATCGATCAAATCCCCACCGTTCACATCGGCGTGGCAGCGTCACAGATGGAGAAAAAAGGAATCGCTACCGAGCGCGGCGAACTGAACCGCAGTATCAAGGCGGCAAACCGTCTGCTCCGCGACATCAAGGCGCAGATCGGCAAGCTGAAAGAATGGCTGCTTGATGTGTTCAAGGCAAAGGAGAGCTTGCGCGCCGAGCCGCCGCAGCCGAAATCCACCGACCTCTCCACGCTGCTGTTCCGCTATCTGGATATTCAGAAAGCCAATGGCAGGAAGTATTCCCAAAGCTGGCAGCAACAGCACTCCGCAGACGAACTCAAAGCAATTTCCAAAGCCGTCAATCTTCTTTCAGAAAAAGGTATCTATACGCTGGAAGAACTGGATGCAGCCCTGTCCATTGTCCATGACAAGGCAAGCGAAATCCGTGGTGCTATGAAACCGAGGGAAGCGAGAATTAAGCAGCTCCAAAAGCTGATTGAGCAGGCGCAGAACTTCCAAAAGACACAGCCCATCCACGATGAATACAAGCAAATCCGCTGGAAAGGCAAGCAGGAGAAGTTTGCAGAAGCACACCGCGCCGATCTTGCAGTATGGGATGCAGCGAACCGCTATCTGCGGGCAAATCTGCCGGACATGAAGCTGACGCCGAAAGCATGGCAGACCGAGCTTGCCGAGCTGACCGCTGAGAACGAAGCGGAATATGCAAAGCTGAAAGCCCAGCGGGAGGAAGTTGCCGAGCTGCAAAAGGTACGCCGCTATGTAGATGTTGCCCTGAAAGCAGACGCACCGCAAAAGACGAAAACCAAACATCACGATATAGACCGATAACCCATCGGAGAAAGGACACCACCATGAACGAGAACAAAGAATTTGAACACGAAATCGACCCTGATCTGCTGGCAGAAATCGAGGAATGGGAAAAGGCAGACCACGACGAGCCAGTGGAATATTACTTCTCCAATCCAGACCCGTATCTGAAACCACAGCCCTTGCCGCCCGATCATCCCCGGCACAACTGCTACTTCAACGAGGACGGACATCTCTGCGTGAAAAATCTGTCCGCCTTCTGGCTGCCGGAGTTCACCTTGCAAAAGGAAATCGGCGGCACAGTCTACACCGTCACAGGCAGCTATGACGGCGTGGAAACGCTGGATAGAAAGATGGAGCGCGTCATGGGCGAAAAGTTTACAGAAAAGATGGAGGATTCTGAATGACAAATACGCAGTCTCTTGGTACAATAGAAGCAACCAATCCTGTACTGGCAGTTGCCCCTTTGAAGGAGGAAACAGAAATGTTACGGGCAACTGATAAAATCACCGCGCTTTACTGCCGCTTATCCGTGGAAGATTTGAAAGAGGACAAGAAGGGCGGCAAAGAGGACGAATCCAACAGCATCCAGAATCAAGAGTTAATATGTAAAGGGTGGTTTCTCCCACCTGAATACATATGACTGCGGCTCATTTGTGGTGAATGGAACAGCAGTTGTAGGAAAGGAGGCCAAAAGCCTTATAACCGCTGAAAATCCACACGAAAAGGAGCTGATTTATATGAAATCGATATTTGAGCAGATGGGCGGCACTTACCGTCAGGAGGGGGATTACCTCATTCCAAACCTTGCGCTGCCAGAGGAACCGGAATACCAGATTGGCAAGTATGGGCGTATGCGCCGCAGCTATCTGAAAGACCATCGTCCTGTTCTCTACGCAAACCTGCTCACAAGCGGAACGCTGCATCGGCACCTTGCCGAGATCGACCAAGCCTGCAATGAGCGTATGGAAATCATCGTTTCTGCTATGGCAAAGCAGGAAAGTGTGACTGAAACCCTGAAAGCTGCTGACCAACTGGAATGGGTGCGCCGTATGAACAGCATTCGCAGCCGTGCAGAGGAAATCATTCTGACCGAGCTTGTATATGACTGATGAATGCCCGTTATCGACCGTGATGCCGATAACGGGCATTTTTGCGTATCAGTCCTTTTGCTCTGTGCTGGCTACCAGCCGGTCAAAGTCGCTCTGATACAGCCGATCCTGAATGACACGGTACTGCTCAAACTCGCTTTCCGCAAAGGCCTTTGCAATGGCAGCGGTGACCCTTCCCTTATCCCGCAGAATCTCTGCATCATTGAATTGCAGAAAAGCGTCCAGCTTGGAGGCCCAATCTGCCATGGTCATGGGGATGTGCCGTCTGGCCTGTCGGGTGGCGTAATCCAGATACATGGTGACGATTTCGTTCAGTTCCTGCATTTCGCCCATGGATAAGTAATTTTTTGCAATGGACACATCTGCCTTGACGATCTTGCCGTCAGGAGCATTCTTCCATGAGGTCAGCCCCATGTGTTCCTTGGTGTGATCGGCTCGTGCCATAATGACTTCTGCCGCCGTGCTGCCATGGACGGCATAGTGCATCTTATTCTGAACTGTGGCAAAGAAATCCTTTGTAGTCTGGCTATCGAGGGAGTAGTCCACAGCGGTGGCGTAAATATCCGTGATTTTCTGGTAAAAGCGCCGCTCGCTGGCCCGAATCTCCTGAATCTCGGAAATCAGATGGTCGAAGTAGTCCTCATCAAAAATCTGTCCATTGATGAGCCTGCTCTTGTCCAGTACATAACCCTGCTTGGTGAAGGTGTCCAGCACCTTGGTTGCCCACTGGCGGAACTGCGTGGCTCTGCCGGAATTGATTCGATAGCCTACGGCTATGATGGCGGACAGTGAATAGAACTTATAGTGATAGGTTTTTCCGTTATCCGCAACTTGTGCAAAATTTGCACAAGTTGAATCTTCGGACAATTCGCCGCTTTCATATACATTTTTCAGGTGCTTTGTCACAACGCTCCGGTCTACATCAAAAAGCTGTGCAATGGCCTTTTGGGTCAGCCAAACGTCGTGATCCTGTACCCGTACCTCAATGCCATCCTCATGAGCATCTTTCGTGAACACAAGGAAATCCACTGTGCTGTTGCGGATTTGCAGTTTATCCTTCTTGGCGTCTGCCATATCGTTTCACCTCAATCTTCTTCGCTGGTTTTCTTCCCGCGGCTCTTATAGACATTATACTGATTCTTGCAGCGGGGACTGCAAAAAGCGGAATTGGAGCGGCTGCTCAGAAACACCTTCTGGCAGTGCTTACACAGCCGCAGGGGCTTCTCTCCATTCACCAGCAGGAAGCTGAACATCATCTGGATGCCCAGCAGCAGGGAGTGAAAATCCCAATAGATGGTCGGCTTGTCCAACAGCTCAATATGATAGCTGGGTGCAATGCCGCCGAAGGCCGCCATACCCTTGCGGTACAGGTTCCGGGTATCCTCGTCGATCAGATCATAATCATTGTAATATAGAATGGAAGTGGTCAGGGTGAAGGCCCAGTCCTTGAACTGCTGCGCTACCCAGTCATAGGCTTCAGCATACTCCCGCTGGAAGCTCATGGTTTTTGCCATGGGTTCATCCGCAAAGGTCATGGTCAGCGCCACCATTGTTCGGTCACAGGACACGCTCCAGCTGGACTCAATGCCCTTCTTGACCACATCCAGCTGGTCAAAGGGATAGAACAGGGCCAGATAATCCTCGGTTTCCATGGATTCTGCCTTGATGAAATGGTTTTTCGGCAGATACACCTTCTCATAATCCATGAAAGACGGCGTGGTGGGCAGCGCTGTCATCAGGCCCAGCAGACCGTAATGCGTCACAAATTCCAGAATGGCCTTCTGCACCTCGTCCTCCGGGCTGCGGTTCATCATCAGCATTCCCACATTCAGCGCATCCAGCACGATTCCCGGCGCTTCCTTCAAGGGATTATAGATGTCGGGCTTGGCATTCTTCCCCGGTGTGATGTACCGCTTGCCGTCTGCGGCGGTTTTCAGTTCATAGCGGTCATACCGCACCCAATGGGAACGGGACTGCTCAAAGAGATTCTTCATGGCATCGATCCCCTCAACTCGTAATCCAACTATATATTAACCATATTACTATTCTATCAACCGTCCTTGCCATCGTCAAGGGCGGCTTTCTTTTTTCTTGGTTTGGTTTTGTTTTCCCTGCGGATCACGGCATCTTTGCCCATGGTTTGCAGCAGTGCTTCATATTCTTCTACGAACTCGCGCTCCCGCAGAGTAATGTTGTAGTCCTTTTCCAGCTTTTCGCTCAGATGCTCATACATCCGCCTTTGCAGCTTTTTCTGAATGGTCATACGCAGCTTGCGGATATTCCGGTCGGACTGCCCACGGATGGCAGCAAGCCTTGTGGTGCTGTATTGCTTGACGAACAGGTAGTACAGCACCTCCTTCTGCTCATCACTGAGGGTGAAAAAGAGCTTGGAGAGAAAACGGTTTGCTGTCAGCTCGTGCAGCTCGCAGGGACAGGAGAAGATGATGTCAAGAAAATTTCCCTGACAGAGCTGGCGGAACCTTGGCAGATTCATCCAGAGGGGAGCAATTCTCGGCTCTGGCACGGCCTGAAACTCCAACGGCACATCGCCCCGCAGGTTTTCGTGGTCACGCTCCCGGCGTTCCCGATTTCTGTCCAGCTTGTTCCACTCGTCCACCACAGTCAAAAAATCCGATTCCGTCCGGGCTGCTTCCTCCAGCCGCCGCAGAGCCTCGGCGCGAATTTCCCGCTTGAGCCGCTTCTCGCTGGTGGGCGCGGATTCCTCTTCCTCGTCCTCCAGCTCGGCGTTGTAGTCTCTGGGGTGCTCGTCTTGCTCCAGCTCGCTCTCCAGCTCCAGCGTGCGTTCCTCTGCCAGAGCCTCCTCCAAGCGTTCATCCTCCGGCGCACCGTCAGAGGAATCCTCCCAATCGGTAAAGCCATCCTCGGCCAAATCAAGGGCAGCTTCTTCTATTTGCTCCTCGGCATCTTCTTCCTCATCGGAAAAATCACCATCAAGCAGCAGCTCATCCTCCCATAAATCCACGACGGCTTCACCTCCCCAAAAAATATTTTTCTTTTTTCAAAAAAACAGTTCCGATTTACACCCCGTTTTTCTCCTATTAGTGAAAGGGTAATCTAAGCACAAGTTACTGAGATTACTTTCTTAAAACACAGAGGGCAGAAAGGAGAAATGAGTATGGAAAATCAGCGCAAAGACGCAGTTGGCTTACAGCCAACGGAACCGGATTTATTATATCAAAAACCAACCAATCACGCAAGGAGGAAGCCTATGGAGCAGAACAAACGAGAACAGTTTATCATTCGCCGGATCGGCGGCACCACCTACAAGGTCAGGGTCGCATTCAGCGAGACGGCAGCGGAGACCATGGAGGAAAAGATCCTGCGGATGATCCGCAATGAAAGGGTTACAAATGACGGCACTTGTGGTATAATGGAGATGCCACAAATGAGCCGTCAGTCTGAAAGGAGCGCCGAATGCGCATGAAACAGACTGAGGAAAAGATCACCGCTCTGTATGAGCGGCTAAGCCGTGACGATGACAATGCCGGTGATAGCAACTCCATCGTGAATCAGAAAAAATACCTCGAAAGCTATGCCCAGCAGAGAGGCTACACCAACTGCCGCCACTATACCGATGACGGCTGGAGCGGCGGCAATTTTGAACGTCCCGCATGGAAGCAGCTGGTGGCAGACATTGAGGCTGGGAAGGTGGCCCATGTCATTGTCAAGGACATGAGCAGGGCCGGTCGTGACTATCTGCAAACCGGTTTTTACACGGAGGTGTTCTTCCGGCAGCACAGTGTCCACTTTGTGGCTATCGCCAACGGCGTGGACAGCGACGACCAGAACAGCAACGAATTTGCGCCCTTCCTCAATATCATGAACGAGTGGTATCTGCGCGACCTGAGCCGCAAGCAGAAAACCGCCATTCGCGTCAAAGGGGAATCCGGCAAGCCCACCACCAACTGCGCCATCTACGGCTATAAGAAAGACCCGGAGAACAAATACCACTGGCTGATCGACGAGGAAGCGGCTGCCGTGGTGCGACGCATTTTCCAGCTGACCATCGAGGGCAAAGGCCCCTATGACATCGCCCGCATCCTGTTTGACGATAAGATCGACACGCCTGCGGTCTACTTCGGCAAGCAGAACAAAGGCGTCTGGAAAAGCAAGGAGGAGTTCCCCAATCCGTATAACTGGAGCGGCTACATCGTTGGGCAGATTTTGTCCAAGCCGGAGTATATGGGGCATACGGTGAATTTCCGTTCCCACAAGCAGTCCTATAAGGATAAAAATGCCGTAATGAATCCCAAGGAGGATTGGCTGATTTTCGAGAACACCCATGAAGCCATCGTAGATGCAGAAACATGGGAGCTGGCGCAGAAGCTGCGGAAAACGCCACGGCGGCATGACACGCTGGGTGAGGCCAATCCCCTGACAGGACTTGTATTCTGTGCCGACTGCGGGGCAAAGATGATGAACCACCGCTCAAGAGGCGGCACGGAGAATAATCCTTATCCGTCGGACTTTTACGATTGTTCCACCTATACGCTGGCACATCAGAAACGCACCCATGCTTGCAGCGGACACTATATCCGCAGCAAGGTGCTGCGGGAGCTGATTCTGGAAACCATCCGGGCTGCCAGCACCTTTGCCATCTCCGACCGGGACGCTTTTCTGGAGAAGGTGCGCTCTGCCTCCCAACTGCGGCAGGCGGAAGCGGCCAAGGAAACCAAGCGGAGGCTGAACAAGGAGAAAAAGCGGATTTCTGAACTGGATACCATCATCAAGAAGCTCTATGAATCCTTTGCCGTCGGGCGCATTACCGGCGAACGCTTTGACAGCCTGCTGGCGGAATATGAGGCGGAGCAGAAAACGCTGACAGCATCCGTCTCCGAAATGGAAACGCAGATGTCCGCCTTTGCGGAGGACACCGACCGAGCCAGGCAGTTTCTGGAGCTGGCAAAGAAGTACACGGATTTTTCCGAGCTGACCACGCCCATGATCAACGAGTTCGTGGAGAAAATCATCGTCCACGCCCCGGAAAAGATCGACGGTGACCGGGTGCAGGAGGTGGAAATCTATCTGCGCTTCATTGGGCGGTTTGAGCTGCCTGTCACGGAGCTGACCGAAGAAGAAATCAAGCGTCAGGGGCAGCTCAAACGGCACCGCATCAAGAGCCGGGAGCGGTATCAGAAAATCAAGGCCGGTGAACACGCCGTTGGACAGCCCTTCATGCGGACCTGCAAGTGCTGCGGACAGGAATTTGCCCCCAAGCGGACAAACACACTGTTCTGCGGTCCTAACTGCCGCTCCAAATTCTACCGGCAGGAGGCGGCGGAGAGCCGCAGCCGGGAATGCACCTGCGAGAGCTGCGGTAAAGTGTTTACAACAGCGAGGTCAGATGTGAAATATTGCAGTGACGATTGCAGATACGAAGGTCATCTCAAGGGGCAGCGGGTACGGAATGCAGCCCGGAGAGCCAAAGAAGTTGCCCCGGCAGAACCGGAGAAAGAAATCAAAACAGCATAAGATAAGACGCAAACGGCGGCTTGCCCAGATCGGGCAGGCCGCCGTTTTTTTGCGCAGAAATGGAGGAACGATGAATCTTTTTGAAATTGTTAAATACGGCGTAAGCTGCCGGGGGATGCAGCGGAGCGGTACGGCGTGGAGGTCAACCATTATGGCATGGCCCTCTGCCCGTTTCACAATGACCGGCATCCCAGCCTGTATGTGGCAGATGACCACTACCATTGCTTCGCTTGCGGGGAACACGGCGATGTGATCGACTTTGCTGCGAAGGCTGTTCGGTTTGCCGCTCTATGAGGCGGCACAGAAGCTGGCAGCAGACTTTCACCTTACCCCGGACAAACCGCCCAGCGTAGCGGCGCTCCACGCAAAACGCATTCCAGACGGAAGCACAGCAGCTCAGGGAAACCGAGCAACTGTGCCTTTCTGTTTTGTCCGATTATGCCCATGTGCTGCGGGACTGGAAGGTGCAGTATGCGCCGCAGTCACCTGACAAGCCTGTTCACGCACGGTTTGTAGAAGCCTGCCATAAACTCGACCGGACAGAGTATTACTTAGATATTCTGTGCGCCGGGGATTCTCACGAACGTGCCGAGGTAATTCAGCAGCAGATGGCGGACGAAAAGCTGGACGGACTGCGACGGAGGTTAGAGAAAATTCGTAAGGAGGAATTGGAAGATGGATATGACATCGCAGACGTGGCCTGAGTGGTACGATGGCAGGCACATCAACGAGGTGCTGTTCTGTCAACAGTTTTTGGAGAAACACCCCATGAAATGTGTGCGTGGGCGGCTGTTCACCGTGGACGGACTGATCGAGGATGAGGGGCAGATCGGCAATCTCATTCTGGAGGAAATCTCCGGTGTGCTGACCGCCAATCTCTCCAAGACGGTTGCGAATCTGCTTGGCCAGCATCAAACTGCAAGCCTATTCGCCGCCGCTGCCCATTGAGACGGACCGCATCCACGTTGCCAACGGGACGTATTTTATGAACGGTAGCTTTACCGCCGATAAGAGCTACTGCAACAACCGGCTGACGGTCGCCTACAACCCTGACGCACCCACTCCGAAAAAGCTGGCTGCAATTCCTATCGGAGCTGCTGCAACCGGAGGACATTCCAACCTTGCAGGAATTTCTCGGCTACTGCCTGCTGCCTACTACCAAGGGGCAAAAGATGCTCATGTTCATCGGCAAGGGCGGCGAGGGCAAGAGCCGTATCGGTCTGGTCATACGCTCCCTGCTGGGCGACAGCATGAACACCACCAGCATCCAGAAGGTGGAGAGCAACCGGTTCAGCCGTGCAGACTTGGAAAACAAGCTCCTGATGGTGGACGACGATATGGACATGAGCGCCCTACCTAAGACCAATTATATCTAGTCCATCGTGACCTCTGAGTGCAAGATGGACATGGAGCGCAAAGGCGTCCAGAGCTACCAGAGCCAGCTCTATGTGCGTTTTCTCTGCTTCGGAAACGGTGCGCTCACCGCCCTGCACGACAAGTCCGACGGCTTCTTTCGCCGCCAGATCGTGCTGACCACCAAAGACCGGCCCGCTGGCCGAGTGGATGATCCGTTTCTGGTGGATAAGCTGCTGCGGGAGAAGGAGGGCATCTTCCTCTGGTGTCTGGATGGTCTGCATCGGTTGATTGGGAACAACTATCAGTTCAGCATTTCCGGCAAGGCCAGAGAGAATATGGAGACGGTCAAGCGCAGCAGCAACAATGTGATCGAGTTTCTGCAATCTGAGGGCTATATCCGCTTCAAGGCCGACAGTGAAGCCAGCTCCAAGGCACTGTATGAGGCGTATCAGCGCTGGTGCGAGGACAATGCGCAAAAGCCCATGTCTGCAAATCGTCTCAGCTCGGAACTGGCGCAGAACGAGCGCCTTTACAATGTAGAGGCCACCAACAATGTCCATGTCGGCGGCAAGCGGGTGCGTGGCTTTATGGGCATCGAAGTGGTTAATCCGCTGCCGTATTAAAACGAGGAGTGGACTTCAAAACAGCCGTACACGCCGTACACTCTGTACGGCTGTTTTCAACTTCATCTGCAAAATACGATTTTGCTTGTGCCTTTGGTGAAGCAATTCACAGCATAGTGTAAAATCTGCCGCTGAATCGGCATTCGGTACACAAAACCGGCGTACAGCAGCGTACACAAGTCGGCTATGCCGTACAGAGCCGTACACGGACAGCCTATTTTAACGGCTTCAAAATCAATGCTTGTGAAATCCGTGATGATTTTCGCCGCAGGTCGAACGCGCTGCACCATTCGGTGATTTACCGAAGCGTGAATCCGCTGCTCCGGATTGCGGCATATCCTGCCGTTCTGTATGTTCTCATGCCGAACGATGAAGCCGATAGGGCGCTGCTGCGAACAGGGCATCACGGGCAGAAATCTGAGCGGATTTGCAGCACAGCGGATTTTTCACCGACAAGCACACTGGCATCACCGATACGAAAACCGATTATACGAAATTATGGAGGTAAAACCAAATGAAATCCAATCTGAGAAATGAAATCAAGTCGTACATCGTCCGTCAGGGCATGACCATGCAGGAGGTGGTCGATCTGCTGCATGACGAACACGGCTGGTCTGACAGCGTATCTAACCTGTCCAATAAGCTCCAACGGGAGTCCCTGCGCTATGTTGAAGCCGTCCAGCTTGCCGATGCGCTGGGGTACGAAATCGTTTGGCAACGGAAGATGAGGAGGGATTTTTCACATGACAGAGGCAGAGAAGAAACTGTTGCAAGCACAGCACCGCTTGGAGGAAGCGCAGGCACGGAACCGGGTCAAGGAACGCAAGGTCCGTACCCGTAGGCTCATTCAGGAGGGTGCAATTCTTGGAGAAAGTGCTGCCGGAGGTGCGGACGATGGAGCTGTCTGCGCTGGAGGGGTATCTTTCACGGAAGCTGGGAAAAGCAAATCTAAATTTCAGATGGGAGGTCTCCGGGAAACCGGGGGCCTTCCTCTTTTTTTCTCCCGAAGGGCGCACTTACTCACCACCCGAAGGGGCAGTGGTATTTCCTGCGGAAATCGTGCGCTCTGCGAGGCGGATGCGGCTGCTGCGGCAGCCTCCAGACAATGCCACAGCACCTGCGAGTGCTGCTGTCATCGTCTGCGCAGGTCGCAGTTGTTTCTGCTTTGGAAACAGTCTTGCACCCCTGCCCGCACAAACCTGCCACCGGCAGCTTTGTTTGCGGCTATGCCCGAAGCTCATCTTCGGGGCATTTTCTCTTTTGCGAAAGAGAAACAGAAAAAGGAAGAACGAGGTGAAGAAGATATGGCGATTTATCATTTGGAAGCGAAGGTGGTCAGCCGGGGCGCAGGCCGCTCCGCAGTAGCTGCTTCTGCCTATTTGAGCTGCTCCCGCCTGTATAACGATTACGACGGGATTCAGCACGACTACACGAAAAAACAAGGGCTTGTCTGGCAGCAGATGTTTCTGCCGGAATATGCCCCACAGGAATGGCAGGACAGAGAAAAACTGTGGAACGCCGTGGAGGAAGTAGAGACAGCAAAAGACAGCAGGCTTGCCCGTGAGTTTGTTGTGGCTCTGCCCACAGAGCTAAGCCGGGAGCAGCAGATTGAGCTGCTGCAAGACTTTATCCGGGAGCAATTTGTGTCCGATGGAATGTGCGCTGACGCTGCCATCCACGACACGGACGGTCACAATCCTCATGCCCACATTCTCCTGACGGTGCGCCCGTTGGATGAGCAGAGACGCTGGCAGTACAAGACCGAGAAGGAATATCTCTGCGTCAGAAACGGTGAAGAACGAGGCTTCACCGCCGCCGAGTTCCGGGCGGCGCAGAACGAGGGCTGGGAGAAGCAATATCCCTACAAGGTCGGCAAAAAGAAGGTCTATATGACACCGTCTGCTGCCGAGGCGCAGGGACTCATCCGGGCTGACAAGCATGCGAAAGCACCCGCTACGGCAGACAGAACCCCATCTCCGAACGTTGGAATAGTGAGGAGCAACTTGTGACATGGCGGGCTGCATGGGCGGATGTGACCAATCTCTATCTGGAGCGCGCCGGACGGGCGGAGCGAATCGACCACCGCAGCAACGCAGCCAGAGGTCTGGATGAGCAGCCTACCATCCATGAGGGAGTGACCGCACGGGCGCTGGAGCGGAAAGGGATCATTGCTGACCGCTGCGAGATCAACCGGCAGATCAAGGCGGACAATGCCTTGCTGCGGGAGCTGAAAGCTGCGGTCAGGAAGCTGGCACAGGCGGTAAAGAATACAATCCCGGCTATTGCCAAGGCGATGGAAAAGCTGCGGGCGAATATGATTGTTATTCACTATCAGCTGCGGCATATCGGCCGGGGCAAGCAGCGCATGAAAGAGTATATCCGCGAGGTTCAGCCGAAGCTGGTGCGCTATACCGAGTTGGTTCAGGAAATTCAGGGCAAGAGCAAGGAACGCAAGTCTTTGCTTGCCGAAAAGAAGGAGACTCCCTTCTATCTCATCCCGAAACAGCGTGAACTGTCCCGCCGTATTACGGAGCTGACCGAGGAAGTAGAAGAGCTGAAATCCGAGAAGGATATGCTGCTGCACTCGCTGGAATGCAGCGACGATGCCGGTATCGCTGCTGTGAAAAAGGACATTTCCACGATGGAAGCCGCACTAAAAAAGCTGTCGCAACAGGAAGAAAAGTACACGGCTGAGCTGAACGACGCTTTGCAGCAGTATGCTGATTTGAAGGAGCAGACGGCAGAATTTGACCCAGACGAATTGCAGGACGCAAGGTGTGCCCTGCGTCCTGCAATGGAGCGCTCTGTGGTTGACCGTGTGCAGTCTGCTTACGGAGATAAGTACGATTACTTGATGATGTACGACAGCAAGCGGGATGTTGCTGATATACTTCATGAGGAAACGGAAGCTCGCTCCATCCGTGAACATCTGCGTCAGAAACAGCAGGCACAGCAGAAGCAAAACAAGAAGAACAGCAGAGACACTTGGGAACGATAATATATATGCTACCACATTCTTGCGCTTACCTCTATCCCAACTATTGACATAGAGCCGCACAAATTTAAAGGAGCACGGTCGTGGCTGACCGTGCTCCTTTAGCATCGCTTGCGATGCATAGTCCAGATGGAATCTGTGTCAAAAGGGGTTCGAGGATTTTATCCCAGACAGGCGATTTATAAGCCCCTGCTGCGGCAGGGGCTTATAAATTTTGCATGAGTGGGTACCGCCATGCATTGCTCGTTAAGATCGTGCCCAACTTTTTTACTTACGCCGCATCGAATATTTGCGAGATAACAGCCCCTGTATATGCGCCTGCTGCACTGGCAATTAAGTTCACAAGTTCAGATTTTGCTTTTTGCTCACTTAACTTCAACAATTCATCACCACGAGGAGAAC
>VOFG01003648.1_pt1 | contig 35169 bp, 52 predicted proteins | sample 5384171 | NCBI WGS metagenome assembly VOFG01 (sample SAMN12384726, study PRJNA508395) | human gut metagenome | isolation source: healthy gut F | host: Homo sapiens
CAACACGGGCTACACCGATCTGATCGCCGACGATACTGAAGCGCGCGGGCACACCGTGGCCGTCCACACCGCCTGCCACGACTACGACACGGTCTACGCCAGCGAGGACGCCTATTTTGCCGACTTCGCCAAGATGCAGCAGATCATTGCCGACAAGACCGGCGGCTATGAGACGACGATGTTCCGCTTCCCCGGCGGCAGCTCAAACACCGTCAGCCGCTTCAATCCCGGCATCATGACGCGTCGACACAGGACGCCACGGCGCGCGGCCTGCAATACTACGACTGGAATGTCTCAAGCGGCGACGCCGGCGAGACGACAAGCACCGATCAGGTCTATCAGAACGTGATCGACGGATGCAGCAGCCACAACGTCTCGATCGTTTTGCAGCACGACATCAAGGGCTTCAGCGTGGCGGCCGTCGAGCGGATCATTCAGTGGGGTCTGGCAAACGGCTATACCTTCCTGCCCTGACGCCCACCAGCCCCAAGGCGCACCACGGATCAACAACTGATAAAATTGCCCCGGAACGGTTCTCCGTTCCGGGGGTTTGCTATCAGGGATCCATATCGCGCTTCGGTCGGCATCGCTTGGCGAGGGGTTCGCGGCAAGCGACGCCGAATTTGGCACGTACTTACGTCAGGCTGCTTTTTTCTGCCATTTCACGGTCGCGTAGAACACGATGGAAATGACGGCTGCAATGCTCCAGCCGATCGGCCAAGCGAGCCAGATGCCCATCGTGCCGAGCATCGTGCGGGAGAGCACCTCGGCCAGCGCAACGCGCAGCACAAGATCGGTAAAGGTCGCGATCATGAAGCGCTTCATCAGGCCCGCGCCGCGCAGGATGCCGTCGGAGACGAGCTTCGCGGCGACGACAAAATAGAACGGCGCGACCACGCGCAGGAACATCACGCCGGTGTCCATCGCAGTACCGGTCGGGCTATCGAGGAAGATGTGCACGAGCGTGCGCCCGGCAACGTATAGGCCAGAACCAGCGGCACGCAAAGGATCCAGACCAGCTTCAGACCGGCCCAGAAGCCCGCCTTGATGCGGTCATACTTTTCCGCGCCCAGATTCTGCGCCGTGAAGTTCGAAATGCCGTTGCCCAGCGTGGTCAGCGAGGTGATGACCATGTTATTGAGCTTCACCGAGGCGGAATAACCGGCCATGACAGAAGCTCCGAAGCCGTTGATGACGCTCTGGATCACGATGTTGCCGACGGAGATGAAGCTCTGCTGCAAAATGCTCGGAACGGCGATCACGGCGAAGCGGCCGCAATGCTTCCAAGAAAAGATCTTGATCTTACCCTCGGTTTTGATCTTGTTGAAGCGACGGAACACCACGACGAGCGCGAGCACGCAGCTGATGCCCTGGCACAGGAAGGTCGCCCATGCCACGCCATCGACGCCCATGCCGAACGCGGTCACGAACAGGATGTCCACGCCGATGTTGGAGAGCGACGAGCACGCGAGGAAGATGAACGGCGTCTTGGAATCGCCGAGGGCAGAGAAGATGCCGGTCGCCACGTTATAGAGGAACACGAACGGCAGGCCGAGGATGTAAATATCCAGATACAGCTTGGAGTCGGCGAAGACCTCGTCCGGCGTTTTGATGAGCCGCAGCATCGAGCCGCAGCAGGTAATGCCGATCACCATCAGCGCCGCACAGATCACGCTGCTGGCGATCAGCGCTGTTGCGACGGCGCTCTTGAGGTCTTTATATTCCTTCGCGCCGAAGAGCTGCGCGGCCAGAACCGAGCAGCCGATGTTGCAGCCGAAGGCGAAGGCGATGAAGATCAGCGTGATCTCATAGCTGTTGCCGACGGCGGCCAAGGCGTTATCGCCGATGAATTTACCGGCGACAAAGCTGTCGGCAATGTTATAGAGCTGTTGAAAGATGATGCTGCCGAATAGCGGCAGGCAGAATTGGCAGAGCACACGCGAGGGCTTGCCAACGGTCAAATCACGATTCATTTGCAGGCTTCCTCCGCTTTCTTTCCCGGGAAGGACATCAAAACCGCTGTGTAAGACAGCATCGCACCCAGTGCGTCCGGGATCAGCAGCAAGTTCACGCCGTCGATGCAGCGTGCGACCACGCCGAGCACAAACCCGACGCCCATCGTCAGCGCCACGAGGCGCGCGTAGGAGCGGTTGATCTTGCCCTTGATCGTCAGGCAGACCAGAACCAGCATCGCTGCGTCGAGCGAAATGACCATCAGTAATTCAAATAGCTTTTCCATGTTAGCCGTTCTCCCTCTCTTTCTCCAGCGCGGCCTTGATGAGCGCGACTGCGCCGTCCACGCCGTAGCGGCTTGAGGAGAGCATCAGGTCATAGCTCTCCGGTTCGCCCCAAGCGGTGTCGGAATAAAAATCAAAATGCAGCTTTCTCATGCGGTCGACGCGCTTGGCACGGTGGCGCGCAGCCCGTTCGTCCAGACCGTTCCGCTCGGCAACGCGCGCAATGCGGTCGTCCGTGTCGGCATAGATGAACACGGAGAGCACCGGATAGCCCTCCTCGCGCAGGATCGACGAGGCGCATCGCCCAACGATCACGCAGTCCTCGCGTTCGGCAAGCTCCAGAATGGTGCGCCGCTCGGCCTCAAAAATGCGCTGCTCCTCGGAATAAAAGGCCTTTTGCAGCGCGGCGCTGTCGGCCAGCCAGTTGCCGGAGACCATCGCGCCCAAGCCGATTGGGCGCTCGTCGCTCTGCTCGACTGTTTCGACCGGAAGCCCCAGCTCCTTTGCCGTCTGGCGCACGAGCAGCTTGTCGTAGCAGACAATGCCCAGCTCCGCGGCCAGCTTTTCGCTGATCTCGCGGCCGCCGCTGCCGTACTGACGACCGATGCAGATGATCGTATGTTTCATTTTACGTCCTTCCTCTTTTCTTTTTTTGATTGACATTCATAAGCACTACTGTTATAATCCAAATAAGGTCATATGTAAAATCTTATTTTCACATTGTAATCATATCAAATCGGTATAGAAAAGGACGGCCGCGTATGAATATCAGCTACGACCACTATAAAATTTTTTTATTACGTTGCGCGATACGGGAGCATTACGCGCGCGGCAGCGCTGCTGCTGAACAGTCAGCCGAACCTGACACGCGCGATCAAAAACGCTCGAGAGCGCGCTCGACTGCCGTCTTTTTGTGCGCAGCACGCGCGGCGTGCACCTCACGCCCGAGGGCGAACGGCTCTATGCGCACATCCGGATCGCTTTTGAACAGATCGAGGCCGGGGAGGACGAGATCGCGCGCTGCCGCAAGCTCGAGAGCGGCACGCTGTCCGTCGCGGCCAGCGAGGTTGCGCTGCACTGCGTGCTGCTGCCCGTTTTGAAGGAATACCGCTCGCTGCATCCGAATATTCACCTTAAGATCAGCAACCATTCCACCCCGCAGGCACTCGACGCCATTCAGAGCGGCATCGCCGACCTCGCGATGGTCACAACACCGACCGTCCCCTCCGAGCTGACGGAGGAGCTGACCGTGCAGCGTTTTCACGAGGTCGCGGTCTGCGACGCGGATTTTCCGCACCTGCCGACGAAGGCCGTCGGGTTTGCTGAGCTGCTGCGCTATCCGCTGATCGCGCTCGGCGCGCAGACGAAGTCTTACGAGTTATATTCGCAATTTTTTGCGGCTCTCGGGCTGCAATTTCAGCCCGAGACGGAGGCAGCGACGGCCGACCAGATTCTGCCGATGGCCAAGGCCGGGCTGGGGATCGGCTTTGTGCCGGAAAAATTCCTCGCCGGGGTCAGCGGGATTCGCGTGATCCGCACCGAGCAGCCACTGCCCGAGCGCGAAATTCGCATCGTGTTCCGAAAAAATCAGCCCCTCAGCATTGCTGCCAAGGAGCTGCTTCGGCTCGTCCACCTTCAGGCGCAGAGAAATGTGAGCACGGATAAGGCCGGGCAATGATAATAGCCGGCGGCTGCAAAATAATGGGATTCCGTGCCGAATCCATTTAGATTGCCACGGTCGCTTCGCAGCCTCGCAATGACAAAATCGATCGGTTCGGTGAGAAAGATCAACGACCAAAAAATCCCGGCGGGACGCTGCGTTTGTTTGCAGCGTCCCGCCGGGACTTTTTCCGGTTTCGACCCATGGCAAGATCGCACACCCGCATCCGAACCTGATACCATACCCGTTTCCCATGCAGCCAGCTCAGAAACGGCGTCCTCGCGGCACACGGCCCGATCCGCTTAATGCTGCTCGGTTCCCCGCCTGACATGGTTCACGGGAGCCCGTTGCGCAAGACCGATCCCTCAACACCGCTTACAAGGACAGACGGCACGGCACAGGCCCTCGTGCGGGAATTCATTCCTGCTATAGCGGATTGCAGGTCACAGGGCACCGCTATCTCCCCAACTAGTGCGACCTTGCCACGGGTCGAAACCCGGATGACCGGACGAATTCTCCGATTCAATTGTTGACCCGGCGCAGCCGGGACGAAAATTCAGCTTACTGATCCAGCTCGGCCAGCTTGTCGTCGATGTAGTCCGCAAGCGCACCGATGGTGGTGATGTCGGTCTCGCCCTCCAGGTCGAAATCGACGCCCAGCTCCTCTTCCATATCCATCATCATCTCGACCATGTCCAGAGAATCAAGATGCAGGCTGTCAAAGGTGGTATCGCGGGACATTTCCTCGACGGGAATGTCAAGCTGCTCTGAAAGATAGGTTCTGATTCTGTCGTACATATGTTTCTCTTCCCCACTTTTGGAAATTGCTTCCGAAAAAAGTTCTACAACTATGATACAGGTTTTTCTGCCAATGTCAAGAGGAAATTCATATGATTCAGACATTTTGCGCAAATTGCACAGAATGCTCAGTTTAAAAAATCCTTCAAAACCTTCGAGCGGGACGGATGGCGCAGCTTGCGGAGCGCCTTTGCCTCAATTTGACGGATCCGTTCACGCGTGACGTTGAATTCCTCACCGACCTCCTCGAGCGTGTGCATTTTGCCGTCGGTCAGTCCGTAGCGCAGGCAGAGCACTTTTTCCTCGCGGGCGTGAGGGTCTTGAGCACGCCGGCAAGCTGCTCGCGCAGCAGCGCATAGGCCGCCGCGTCGGCCGGTTCATAGGCCTCGTCATCGGGAATAAAATCGCCCAGATGGCTGTCGTCCTCCTCGCCGACCGGGGTTTCCAGCGAGATCGGATCCTGCGAGACACGCATGACCTCCTCGACCTTTTCCAGCGGCAGATGCAGCCTGTGGGCGATCTCACCGGCCGTCGGGTCGCGGCCGAGCTCCTGCAAAAGCTCGTGGTTGGCGCGCGCGACGCGGTTGATCGTCTCGACCATATGCACCGGGATGCGGATGGTGCGGGCGTGATCGGCAATCGCACGGGAGATCGACTGGCGAATCCACCACGTGGCATAGGTGGAGAATTTATAGCCCTTCGTGTGGTCGAACTTGCCGACAGCCTTGATGAGGCCGAGGTTTCCCTCCTGGATCAAGTCAAAGGAAAGGCAGGCCGCGCCCGACATAGCGCTTCGCAATGGAGACGACCAGCCGCAGATTGGCCTCGATCATCTTGTCATAGGCCTGCTCGTCGCCCTCGGCCAGTCTGGAGGCAAGCTCCTGCTCCTGCTCAGGCGTCAAAAGCGGAATTTTCCCGATCTCCTTGAGGTACATACGCACGGGGTCATTCACGCTCATCGTCTCGGAAATTTCCTCCGTATCGAGCAGCTTTCTCCTCCTCGACAAGGCTCAGATCCTCGGCACTGGGCGCAAGCTCCTCCGGCTTTTGCAGCAGCTCAACGACGTCGCTGACGTCAAGCTCGATCCCGGCGGCCTCAAGGGCGTCGTAGATCATATCGGTCTGCTTCTCGTCGGCGTCGATCTCCTCGAGCGCGTCGATCAGCTCGGCGGAGGCCAGCTTTTTCTCTTTTTGCCCTTCTCCAACAGCTGTTGGAGCTTTTCATGCAGCTTGCCGTTCTCTTCCGACTGTTCGATCGACTTGATTTCTTCCATGTTATGTACCTCCATAACCTTTTTTCCTACGCAGCTCCTCCTGCATCCGCAGAAGCGAGGCCGCATCGACCGTATTCCGTTTGGCGCGTTCCTCGCGCACGATCCGCAGGCAGTCGTCCATCGCCTGCTCGGAGACCGGCGCATCCGGCTTTTGCAGCACGGACGTCAAATGCGCCATTTCCACAGGCGAGAGCACGTCGCTCAGCGCGCCCGGCGTGACGGACAGGTCGCGTCTCCAGCGATCGAGCAGCGCGTCGAACGCACGCCCGAACATCGGCACGGAGAGCTCCGCTCCCCGTCAGACCGGCAGCGCGGTCGAACAGCGCCGGCTCGCGCAGCACCATGCGCAGAATATCCTCCTCCGCAACGGCCGAGCGCAGATTATCATAGCGGATTTCGCGGCTCTTCGGCTGCCGCATGACGGCGATCTCCATATCCTGCCGCTCCTGCGCCTTTTTCTGCTTCGCGGTGCGCTTTTGAAGGCCTTGGCGACCTCGAGCTTCATGACATCGGTCGTCAGCCCGGCCATTTCCGCCGCCCTCGTCGCATAGATTTCCCGCTCGACGGGCGTTGTATAACTGGAAATGAGTTCCGCCGCCGCCTTCGCGAATTCAACCTTCTGCTCGTCGACCGTGAGGTCATACTGCATTTGCAGCGAGCGCAGCCGGTATTCGGCCTGATTTTCGCACTCCTGAAGCAGCAGCCTGGAAGCGGTCGGCTCCGTATTTTTTCAAAAATTCATCGGGGTCCTTTGCCCCGCGCATCCGCAGAATTTTCACGCGCAGACCGGTTCTTTCCAGCATCGGGATCGCCCGCTGCGTCGCGTTCTGCCCGGCAGCGTCGCCGTCATAGGTCAGAACGACCTCGTTCGTGTATTTCGAGAGCAGGTCGGCGTGCTCCTGCGTCAGGGATGTGCCCAGAGAAGCCACGGCGCAGTCGAAGCCGTACTGGTGCAGCGCAATCGCGTCCATGTAGCCCTCGGTCAGGATGATGAAGCCCGCCTTGCTCTTTTGACGACATTCATGGCAAAAAGGTTCCGCCGTTTATTGAAGATGATCGTCTCGGGCGAATTCAGATATTTCGGCGTCGAATCGTCCATCACGCGGCCGCCGAAGCCGATCACATTGCCGCGCACATCGATGATCGGGAACATCAGGCGGTTGCGGAACCGGTCGTAAAACGTGCCCTTGTCCTTTTTCTCCAGCACCAGGCCGGCCTCGAGCAGCTCGGATTTTTCATAGCCGCGCGCTGTCATGGCCTGGATCAGGTTGTCCCACGCGTTTGGCGCATATCCAAGGCCGAAGCGCGTGATCGTCCCGGACGAGAGGCCGCGCCGCTGCGCATATTCGCGCGCCTTCTGCGCCTGCGGCGTTTTGAGCTGCTCATGGAAGAAGCGCGCGGCCGCCTTGCAAAGCGCCCAGAGGCGTTCTTTTTTCTTGTACTGCGAGCGCTCGGCGTCGTCCTCCGGCACCTCCAGCCCGGCGCGCTTCGCCAAAAAGCGCACCGCATCCGGATAACTGAGGTTTTCGATCTCCATGATGAAGTTGACCACGCCGCCGCCCTTATGGCAGCCGAAGCAATAGAAGATCCCCTTGTCCGGGGCGACGGAGAAGGACGGCGTCTTTTCGCCGTGGAAGGGGCACAGACCGAACAGGTTGCTGCCGCGCCGCGTCAGCGCGACATACTGCCCCCACGACGTCCTCGATCGGATTGCGGTTATTCAGCTCGTCCAGAAACGCCGGTGAAAACGGCATGGGCTCCCCTCCTCTCCGGCCGTCAGCCCCGCACCTGCCATGCCAGCGGGATGAACAGCTCGTCGTATTTATACATCGCGTATTTGTCGGTCATCCCGGCAATGTAATCGCAGACCGTGCGCTCCATGCCGTCGAAGCTGAGCTGCGGCTGGAAATCCGCCGGGAGCGCCTCCGGGTGCTTGATATAATAGGTGTAAAGCTCCTGCAAAATATGCCGCGCCTTGACCTCCTCGCCCTTGGCGACGGGATTTTTATAGACGCGCTCGAACATGAAATCGCGCAGCGCCTCCATCGTTGTGTCGACCTCGGGATCCATGCCCAGCTCGCCGGTTTGCAGCGTGTGCATGACCATGTTGGTCACGAGGGAATTGATGCGGTCGCGGTGGGTCGCCGAGCACGTCCGCGATCTCGCGCGGGATGTCGGAATCGGTCAGGATCCCGGCGCGCATGGCGTCGTCGATGTCGTGGTTGATATAGGCGATCTGGTCGGACTTGCGGACGATCTGCCCCTCAAGCGTCTCCGGCAGACGGCTGTGACGGCTATGGCCGAGGATGCCCATGCGCACCTCGTAGGTCAGGCTCAGCCCTGCCCGTCCTTTTCCAGAATATCCACCACGCGCAGCGACTGCTCGTTATGGCGGAACGGGTCTGCCCGTCACCTCGCTGAGCGCGACCTCCCGGCATGGCCGAAGGGCGTGTGCCCCAGATCGTGGCCGAAGGCGATCGCCTCGGCCAAATCCTTCGTTCAGCCGCAGGGCGCGCGTGATCGTCCGGGCGATGCGCGCGACCTCGAGCGTGTGCGTCATGCGGGTGCGGTAGTGGTCGCCCTCCGGCTGCAAAAGACCTGCGTCTTGTGCATGAGCCGGCGGAAGGACTTGCTGTGCAGGATGCGGTCGGAATCGCGCTGATAACAGGTGCGCATATCGTTCTCCGTCGGCGCCTCGGCGCGGGTCGCCCTTGGTCTCGTCGGCAAACTGCGCTTTTCGCTCAAAAACTGATGCTCGCGCCGTTCAAGCTCTTCGCGGATCGTCATGAGGGATCGTCCTTCCGTATGAAATTTGTTTGGGTTCAGGCTTCCTGCCCGACCGGGAAGGGCGCGGTATTCGTCCTCGCCCGGCAGCCCCTCGATCGTTCCCGACGAGAGGTCGAAAATGCGGCTCAGGAACGGCTCGGTCTGCTTTTTGGGCAAAAGCAGCTCGAGCGTGACCTCCGCGCCGAAATCGGTCCGGTCGATCACGCCGCCGAAGGCCGGGACCTCCAGCTTGACGCGCTCGCAGGCATCGGGATGCCGGCCGTGCCCTGCGGCTCGCCGTCGTCGGAGTAGCGCTCGGTGCCGTCGCGCAGCAGGTAGCACCAGCAGTTGTGCCGCGCGTCGTGATACTGCTTTTTGCACGCGGCGATGTACGCGCCTCGTCCTCGGAGCCGACCGGCTGCACAAGGCCCAGAAAGCGTGAGCGCTTGTCCACGTACTCCGACGCGCCGGTTGTTGTGGGGATGCGGTAGCTGTCCATATTCACCCCTCCTCGTCCGCGATGACGAACGGCTCGAGCCGCGGCCACTGCTCCGGGTGGATGATGACCTCGAGCGCGATGCCGTCGTCGCGGTAGTCCGTGCGCAGCACGGCACAGTCGCGGTGCAGCGTCTCGAGCAGCGCGCCCTGCGCATACGGCAGCAGCAGCGTCACGTGATGGTCGGCCCGGCCGAGGATGGCGCGCACGCACTCGGTCAGCTCCGCCGCGCCCTCGCCGCTGCGGGCCGAGATGCACACGATGTTCTCCTCCGTGCGGCAGGATGCCGAGATAGGCGTCACACTTATTAAATACCCGGATGCACGGCGTGTGCGCCGCGCCGAGCTGGTCGATGAGCCGGTCAACGACCTCCGCCTGCGCCTCCCACTCGGGGTTCGAGAGGTCGATCACGTGCAGCAGCACGTCGGCATACGTCAGCTCCTCGAGCGTGGCCTTGAACGCCTCGATGAGGTGCGTGGGCAGCTTGCGGATGAAGCCGACGGTGTCCTCGAGCGCCCGGATCTGCGACGGCGAGAGGTCGTTGTCGAACACGACCAGATTCGCGCCGGTGTTCTCCAGCAGCTCGCGCACCTCCTGCGCCTTGCCCTCGCCGATGAAGCTGTGCGGATCGGGCGTTTTGCGGTTTTGCAGCACCTTGGCTGTGCATTCGCCGCCCGCCGTCTCCAGCAGCGCCTCCAGCTCGTCGAGGGATTCCTCGGTAGCGGTCTCCTCCGGGCGGAAGCAATCCGCATTCAGCCCGACCAGAACCGCCTTTTCTATCGTCACTCGTTCGTTCAAATTCATAAATATCTCCAGTCCTGCGTCGACGAAAATCGACAGATAATGAAAAAAGTCCGCACCGATGCGGTGCGAACTTTACTCATTACTTCAGACCGAACTTCTTGTTGAAACGGTCAACACGTCCACCGGTGTCAACCAGCTTCTGCTTGCCGGTATAGAAAGGGTGGCACTTGGAGCAAATTTCAACCTTGATGTCCTTTTTGGTGGAGCCGGTCTCAATAATCTCGCCGCACGCGCATCTGATTGTAGTCTGTTCGTACTTCGGATGGATACCTTCCTTCATTGCTTTCACCTCTTTCTTATAGTCGTCGTCAGGGATTTAGTAGTCCCTTTGTATTCAATCGCCCAGATATAGTACCACACTTTCTCTCAGATTGCAAGCGTTTTTTTCAAAACATTCCGAAAAAGTTTCATTTTTCGCCGCAGGGCGGCGCGTCGGCCGGTCGAAACAGACGGTGCTGCCGTTCTTGGTTGACATAATATTCCCCTTTAGTGCTGAACAGGCCGAAAAGATCGTCGGCGCGGCGCTCCAGCCCGGCATAGGGACAGGCAGGCGCACGCTCACCGGCGTGCAGCAGCGGCGCGCCGTTCTTCCTTGCCCTGCGCAGCACGGCCTGCCCCCGTTCATTGGCTGCGAGCACACGGATATAGGGCGCCTGCGCGCGCAGCAGCGCCTCGTCGATGCCGAGGTAGGCGCACAGCAGCATCCGCATCAGGCGTGTACGCGGGTAGCGCTTGGTCTTGGCGGCCTCGACGATCCCCTCGAGCGTCTCCTCCGTCCGGCAGGCGCGCAGCAGCCGCCGCCAAAGCCCCTCCGAGCCAAAGGGCAGCGCCTCGAACGCCGCATCGGGCATTCCGCGCAGACGCGCCAGCCACGCCCGCTCCCCGCTGCGGCCGTGAAGCGCGGCGCACCGGCGAAACACGCCAGCGCGGCCTCGGGGACGCAGCCGTCCCAGCGCTCCTGCGTGCGCAGGAAGGACGCCGACGGCGCGTTCGGGTCTGTTCCGACGTGATAATCCCCGTCGCGGCGGATGAGCATCGGTTCGATCGCGCTTCCCCGCCGCAGCAGCGCCTTGCAGTATTCCACGGCGAGAATGTCGTTCGGCGCTGACAGGGGCGGCGTCTCCTCCCCGCTCAGGCGGCGCACGGCCAGCTCGCGCGCACGCGGGAAGCTCACGCCTGTGGCAAGCTCCTGCCTGAGTGCGGCCGAAAAAGCGTCCGAAAGCAGCAGGCGCGCCGTGGAAAGCACGCGCTCGGCGCTGCCCGTCTCGCTGCCGAAGCAAAGCGCGTCGACGCAGCCGAGCCGCTCGAGCACCTCCACGCCGCCGTCGGCAAAGCCCTCGGCCGACCGCAGCGCATAGGTCACGGGCAGCTCCAGCACAAGATCCGCGCCGCAGAGCGCCGCCGCCCGCGCGCGCGTCCACTTGTCGCAGATCGCCGGTTCGCCGCGCTGCACATAGTTCCCGCTCATCACGCAGACGGTCGTTCCAACGGCGGCCATTTGACAGAGCTGCCGCGCGTGGCCGTTATGAAACGGGTTATATTCGCAAATGACCGCAACGGTTTTCATGAATTCTCGCCTCTTTCCGAAAAAAAGCACTTGCCAGCGGCAAGGAATTGAGATAGAATAGATTATGTATGTATCCTATCACAGAATTTGAAAAAAGCAAATCAAAAACGTAACAGGAGTGAAATCAAGATGAAAATTCTGGTTATCAACGCAGGCAGCTCGTCGCTGAAGTATCAGCTCATGGATCCGGACACCGGCGAGATCGCCGCGAAGGGTCTTTGCGAGCGCATTTACATCGACGGCCGCCTCACGCACAAGAACCTCATCAAGGGCACGAAGGTCGAGCGCGAAATCCCCATGCCCAGCCACGCCGAGGCGATCGACGCCGTGCTATCGATCCTGGTCGATCCGGAATACGGCGTGATCCGCTCCGTCGACGAGATCGAGGCCGTCGGCCATCGCGTGCTCCACGGCGGCGACCGGTTCATTGCCTCCTGCATCATCGACGAGGCCTGCAAGCAGGCCATTCGCGACTGCATCCCCCTCGAGGCCTCTGCATAACCCCCGGCCAATCTGATGGGCATCGAGGCCTGCGAGAAGGCCATGCCCGGCAAGCCGCAGGTTGCCGTGTTCGACACCGCGTTCCACATGACCATGCCCCCGAAGGCTTATCGCTACGCCATCCCCACCAAGTATTACGAAGAAGATCATCTGCGCCGCTACGGCTTCCACGGCACCTCGCACCGTTTCGTCTCCAAGCGTGCCATTGAGCTGATGGGCAAGCCCGCAAGCGAGCTGAAGATTGTCGTCTGCCACCTCGGCAACGGCTCTTCCCTCTCCGCCGTCGCCGACGGCAAGTGTCAGGACACCTCGATGGGTCTGTCCCCGCTGGCCGGCGTCCCCATGGGCACGCGCTCCGGCGACATTGACACCTGCGTTGCACAGTTCATCATGAATAAGTATCACATGAGCGCCGACGAGTGCCTGACCATGCTGAACAAAAGTCCGGCGTGCTGGCGCTGTCGAACGGCGTGCTCCTCCGACTTCCGCGATCTTGAGGCGGGCGCGGCCAAGGGCGACAAGGCCTGCCGTCTGGCGCTGGACAAGTTCTGCTATGAGGTCAGAAGTACGTCGGCGCGTATGCCGCGGCGCTGGGCGGTCTGGACTGCCTCGTGTTCACGGCCGGCGTCGGCGAAAACGGCCCGGCGACCCGCGCGTCGGTCTGCGAGGGTCTGGAATTCATGGGCGTCAAGCTCGATCCCGCGCGCAATCAGGTGCGCGGCGAGGAGGCTCTGATCTCCGCCGACGATTCCCGCGTGAAGGTCTGGGTCATCCCGACCAACGAGGAGCTGATGATCGCGCAGGACACCGCCGAGCTTTGCGGCCAAACGCCAATGGGGTAAGAAGGGACGCGCCATGACGGTATCCGAACGCCTTTTAAAATATGTATCCTTCGACACGCAGTCCGACGAATCGAGCGAGACCTGCCCCTCCACGGATAAGCAGAAGCGGCTCGGCGCAGAGCTGGTCGAGGAAATGCTCGCCATGGGCATCGTCGACGCGCAGATGGACGCCGACGGCTATGTCTACGGCACCGTTCCCGGCGCGCAGGGTGCGCCCGTGATCGGTCTGATCGCGCATATGGACACCTCGCCCGACTGCTCCGGCAAGGACGTCAAGCCGCGCACCGTGCTCTATGAGGGCGGCGACATCGTGCTCAACGAGGCGCGCGGGATCGTCCTGTCCGACCGCGATTTTCCGAAGCTCAAGCGCAGCGTCGGCAAGCACCTGATCGTCACCGACGGCACGACGCTGCTCGGCGCGGACGACAAGGCCGGGATCGCCGAGATCCTGACCGCCGCCGGGGAGCTGATGGCAGAGGGCAAGCCCCACGCCACCCTGCGCATCGGCTTCACGCCTGACGAGGAGATCGGCCGCGGCGCGGATCGCTTCGATCTTGAGCGCTTCGGCGCGGACTTTGCCTTCACCGTCGACGGCGGCACGCTGGGCGAGCTGGAATACGAGAATTTCAACGCCGCCTCCGCCGTTGTCACCGTCCACGGACGCAACGTCCATCCCGGCGACGCGAAAAACACGATGATCAATTCCCAGAACATCGCCATGGAGTTCCACGGGATGCTGCCCGCGCAGGAGCGTCCCGAGCACACCGAGCACTATGAGGGCTTCAGTCACCTCTGCGAGATGCACGGTGAGGTGGAGCTGACGACGCTGGAATACATCATCCGCGACCATGACCGCGCCAAATTCGAGCAGAAAAAGGCGCTGTTCACGGACATTGCGGCCTTCCTGAACCGGAAATACGGCGCCGGGACGGTCGAGGTGCGGCTCAGGGACAGCTACTACAACATGCGCGAGAAGATCGAGCCGTGCATGTACGTCGTGGACGCGATGAAGCAGGCCATGCTCGACGAGGGCATCACGCCGAACGTCGTGCCCATTCGCGGCGGCACGGACGGCGCGCGCCTGTCCTACGAGGGGCTGCCCTGCCCGAACCTGTTCACGGGCGGCGAGAATTACCACGGCCGTTTTGAGTATATCCCGGTTGAGGATATGGAGAGCGCCGTGCGCATCCTCAAGCGCCTGCTGACGAACGCAGCAAAATAAACGGTAAAAAGCCCGCCGTCGAGCCGATCCACTCGGTTCGACGGCGGGCTTTGCTTTGCATTTGCCCATAGGGCACGGCTTCGCAGTGAAATTCGGCCTTCGGCCGAGTGAAACGGGTCGGCACCGGGGTCAGGTGTTCGGGTCTGCTTTTCGTTCCCGATATAAAGCTCCTCGGCGGTATGCAGCGCCGCGCGCAGTCTGGCTGCCCACGGGACGGCGGCGGGGATCTTTTCCAGCGGATCGATGACCTCGTCGACCGCCGCGCACAGAATTGCGTACATTTTTTGATAAATTTCCATATCGCATCTCCTAAATCTGACCAATATTGCGGTCAATATTTTTCATCAGTATATCATAAAATATGATTGTTTGCAACCAATACTGGTCAAAAAGGGAGAGTCATTATGGAGCAAAAGCTACGGCGCGACCGGAATATGGGCGACAACCTGCGGCGACTGCGCAGCGAGCAGGGGCTTTCGCAGGAAAAGCTGTGCGCCGCCTTGCAGCTTCGCGGGTGCGACATCGGCCGCACGACCTACGCCAAATATGAATCCGGCGAATTGAACATCCGCGTCAGCGTGCTGATCGAGCTGAAAAAGCTTTACCGATGCTCCTACGATGCATTTTTTGAGAATCTGGAATGAAACGGAACTGTGGCCGACCGGCCGCAGCTCCGTTTTTTCTTTTGCCCTCACGCAAAATTGTCTATAGCGCCCCGTGCTGCCGTGCTTCGCTGCGGGATGCCATACCTAAAACTTTAAGATTGCCGCGTCGCTTCGCTCCTCGCAATGACAAGACTGGTGAGTTTTATGGTTCTATGGCACGGTTTTCAGAACGAAAAGTTTGAAATCCGTCGCAGAGCGACACCGCAACGGCGCTTCTCCGAAAGCGCCATTTCACGCGGGCGCAAGTCCGCATTTCACATGCGAAGCATGTTGCACTTGCTCGAAGAGCAAATTTCACTGCGAAGCCTCTCCCGTGCTTCGCCGCTCACATTCTGCACGAAACTATGCGCGAATTTTAGTACATTTTGCCGGTCTGTGTCATAATTCGGGGCATTGAGCGCGTTTTGTCAGTTTTCATGCGGCCTTTTTTCTGCTAAACTGAGCGCAAAGCCTGTTGAAGGAGGAATTTTCTATGCACTCCGTCGTCCCCATGCGGATCGCGAAGATCAGCCACGTTGTGCTTTCGCTGCTGCTGTTCGCGATCGGGATCGTGCTCGTTGTGAAGCCGACGCTGTCCGTCACCTTTCTTGAAAAAATTCTGCGGCGTGTTTCTGATCCTGTTCGGCGCGTCGAAAATTGTCGGCTATCTTTCTAAGGATCTTTATCGGCTTGCATTTGAATACGATTTCGTCTTCGGCTTTATCATCGCGGGGATCGGTCTGATCTTCCTGATCCGTCCCGACTCGCTTCTGATGCCCGTCTGCATCCCACTTGGGATCGTGATCTTCGGCGACGGCGTCATCAAAATTCAGGTCGCGCGGCACGCCAGGCGCTTCGGCATCAGCGCGTGGTGGGCGATTTTTGCGCTGGCGGTCTTGGCCGTGATCGGCGGGATGTTCCTCGCGATCTATCCGCTGGAGGACGAATTCCTGCTGGCGACGATCCTCGGCGTGATTCTGATGATTGAAAGCGTGCTGAACGCCGTGACCGTGCTGACCTCGGTGAAAATTCAGTCCTATGCCGAGCCGGGTTACCTAAAAAGCAGCGCAAAGGACCTCGAATAACCTATTCAAAAAACGGCAATTCTGCCGCCACGGAAGCGCTCGCGCTCCGAATACAAAGAAAGAAGGATTTTTTACTATGAATGCAAACGATGTGAAGGCAAAGATCAAGGATATGCTCTGCGAGCGCCTCGGCATTGAGCCGGAGGCTCTGGAATATGACACCACTCTGTTCGGCGAAGGCATCGGCCTGGATTCGATCGACTCGCTGGAGATCATCTCGGCCATCGACGAGGAATACGGCGTGGAAATGACCGGCGTCGGCAAGGAGCATTTCAAGAACATCGACGCACTGGCAGCCTACGTTCTGGCGCACAAAGAGGGCTGAGCCGGAATGACGAGCAACAAAACCGCTGCGTCATCACCGGTTTGGGCGTTGTCAGCGCAATCGGCGGGAACGTCTCGGAATGCTGGGACAGCATTCTTGCCGCGCGCTCCGGCATCGACCACACGCATTCGGTCGACACCGAGCGCTGCTATGCCGACTACGCCGCCGAGGTCAAAAATCTGGAGGACGTGCCTGAGCTGGATCGCTCCTCCGTGCTCTGCCTGAAGGCCGCGAGAGGCGCTTGCCGACGCGAAGCTCGCCGATTTCGGCGGCAGTCAACGCGCAAGCGTCATCATGGGCAGCTGCGTCGGCGGCGGCCGCAGCATCGAGCACTATTATAAAACGGCAAGCCGCACGAGGATGCGCTCAAGATGCCGATCTCGGCGATCGCCAACCACGTTGCGGAGACCTGCCATGCGGGCGGCGTCGTGACCAACGTCGCCAACGCCTGCGCGGCCGGAACGATCAGCATTGCCTACGCCTCCGATCTCATCCGCGCCGGGCGCGCGGACGTGGTCGTTGCGGGCGGCGCGGACGCGTTCTCATCCGTGCCCTATTCCGGCTTTCTGTCGCTCCATGCGCTCGACGAAAGCTCCTGCTCCCCGTTCAACCATTCCCACGGCATCACGCTCGGCGAGGGCGCCGGCGCGGTCATCGTGGAATCCTATGAGCACGCCGTTGCGCGCGGCGCGCATATCTATTGTGAGGTGCTCGGCGCGGGCGTCAGCAGCGACGCGCACCACATCACCGCTCCGCGTCCCGACGGCGCGGGGCAGATGAGCGCTCTGCGCAGCGCCATTGAGCATTCCGGTCTGACCCCGGCCGACATCGACTACGTCAACGCGCACGGCACGGGCACAGCCAAAACGACGAGGCCGAATTCCTCTCGCTGCACACGATCTTCGACGGGCAGAACGACGCGCTCTGCGTCAGCTCGACGAAGGCCATGACTGGTCACTGCCTCGGCGCGGCCGGCGCGGTGGAGTCCGTCTTTGCCATCAAGGCGCTCGTTGAGAACGTCGTTCCGCCCACGCTGGGCTATTCCGAGGAGGATCTTCCGCTGCTGGCCGAAAAGGCCGGAAGCATGAATTTCTGCCCGAACGTGCCGCAGCGGAAGGCGCTGCGCGCCGTGATGGACAACTCCTTCGCCTTCGGCGGCAACAACGCCAGCGTTGTTTTCAGCAAGGACGCGGGCAACGTCCCCGATGCGCCGGAGCGTCCCGACATCGTGCTCACCGGCATCGGCATCGTCTCGCCGGTCGGCAACGGCAAGGACGCCTATCTCGCCGCCGGCCGCGATGAGCGGCAGCTTGAGGGCGCAGCAGGGCATTCCCGCCGTCGGCGCAGAGGATTATGCCGCGCACGACCTCAAAATGGCATTTTACCGTAAGCTCGACCACCTCAGCCAGCTTCAGGCCGTCTCCGGCATGGACGCGCTGAAGGACGCGGGCTACGAAGTGACCGACGAGAACGCCGAGCAGATCGGCCTGATCGTCGGCACGTCCGAGTGGGCGCGCTCAGCCCCAGCTGCGATTTCCAGCAGCTCATCGTCGCCAAGGGAAACGCGGGCGGCAGCGCCTTCAAATTCCCGAACACGGTCTATAATGCCGCAGGCGGGTATCTGTCCATCTGCGCCGGGATCCGCGGCTATAACGTCACGGTCACGAACGGCGCGCAGTCCGGTCTGCAATCGGCGGCCTACGCCATGCAGGTGCTGCGCAACGGCTGGGAGCACGCGATGCTCGCCACCGGCACGGACGAGAACAGCGAGATCATCTCCGAGCTGGCGCACGGCCTCGGCTACGCCGCCGACGAGCGCGTCGAGCCGTATGCGAAGAAGGACGCCTGCTCCCTCTCCGACGGCAGCGTCTCGCTGCTGCTCGAGGACGCGCAGACCGCCAAGGCGCGCGGCGCGCAGGTCTATTGCCGCCTGCGCGGCTATGGCATGGCGCACGAAAGCGTGCCCTTCGGCACGGTCAGCGGCTCTGCCGACGGTCTTGTTCGCGCGATTGAGGACGCTCTGCGCGACGCGGGCATGACCGCCGCCGACATCAACGGCGTGGTCGGCTTTGCCAACGGTATGGACAGGCTCGATGCAGTCGAGACGGACGCGCTCAGCCGCCTGTTCCGCCTCGGGACGCTGCCCGTGATCTCGGTCAAGCGCCGCGTCGGCGAAGGCCGCGCCGCATCCGCCGCCCTCTCGCTGGCGCAGGGCGCGCTGCTGCTGCACGGCGATCTGCGCGAGGAGCACGACGCCTATCTCGGCGGGCACCGCGTGAGCATCTCGGCCGACTCGCTGGACAATCTCCTGGTTATTTCCTACGCACCCGGCGGCTCTTACACCGCGCTGGTGCTGAGCCGATAAGAAAGGAAGGATTCGGAACATGAAGGCTGCGCTTGTAACCGGCGCGTCCCGCGGCATCGGCCGCGCCTGCGCGCTGCGGCTGGCCGCCGACGGCTATGCCGTCGCGATCAACTACGCCCATAACGAGGCCGAGGCACAGGCCGTGCTCGACGAGATCCGGCAGAACGGCGGCGAGGGAATGCTCTGCCGCGCCGACGTCTCCGACCCGGCGCAGGTCAAGCAGATGGTGCGCGACGTCAACAAAACGCTCGGCGGGCCGGATGTGCTGGTCAACAACGCCGGCATCGTCCGCGACGAGTATCTGCTGATGCTCAACCCCGAAACGCTCGACCGCTGCATGGAGCTGAACGTCAAGGGCTATTTTTACTGCGCACAGCAGGCAGTCCTGAAGATGTTCCGCAAAAAGTGCGGCGTGGTCGTCAACATCTCGTCCGTCAGCGGCAGCTTTGCCCTGCCCGGCCAGAGCGTTTACAGCGCCACAAAGGGCGCAGTGAACGCCATGACACACGATGGCCAAGGAGCTTGCGCCCTACGGCATCCGCGTCAACGCCGTCGCTCCCGGCTTCATCGAGACGGACATGCTCGACGCGCTGCCCGAGGAGAAGAAAGAGGAATATCTGAAGGCCATCCCGATGCACCGGCTCGGTCAGGCGCAGGAGGTCGCGGGCGTCGTTTCGATGCTCGTCTCCGACGCGTGCGCCTATATGACCGGCCAGATCCTGACATTGGACGGAGGACTTTCGCTATGATGAATATTTATGAGGTCAATCGCCGCCTGAAGCAGCGTCCGCCGTTTCAGATGATCGAACGCGTCACGGAGCTGACGCCCGGTGAGGCCGCCGTCGGTCTGAAGACCGTCTCGGTCAACGATCCGTGGTTCGCGGGGCATTTTCCCGGAGAGCCGATCCTGCCCGGCGTGCTCATCATCGAGAGCTGCGCGCAGCTCTGCTCCCTGACCGTTGAAGCAGACGGCACGAGCGCCGACACGCTCTATGTGCTGCTCAAGGTCGATCAGTTCAAATTTCTCCGCCCGATCCTGCCCGGAGACGTCATGACCGTCTCCGTCTCGAAGAAGAGCAAGGCGGGGCCGCTTCTGACCTTCGAGGCCACGGTGTACGTCGGGGACACGCTTTGCAGCAAGGGCTGCGTCTCGTTCACCGCGATGCCGAAGCAGAATCTGGAGGAGTCTTGACATGGGCAAAACAGCATTTTTATTCGCCGGACAGGGCGCGCAGTCCGTCGGCATGGGGCGGGATTTTTACGCCGCGAGCAGCGCCGCCAAGGCCGTTTTCGACCTCGGCGAGCGTCTCTGCCCCGGCATCACGCAGCTGTGCTTCTCCGGCGATCCGGCCGAGCTGAGCCGCACGGAGAACACCCAGCCCGCCCTGTTTTTGACCGATCTTGCCATCGCGCAGGCCGTGCGCGAGGCCGGGATCCCGGCCGACGCCGCCGCGGGCTTCTCGCTCGGCGAGATCCCGGCGCTGGCCTTTGCCGGGGCGCTGGACGTCGAGGACGCCTTCCGCTTCGTGCTCCTGCGCGGCAAAACCATGGCCGAGCAGTCGGCGCTGCATCCCGGCGGCATGGCCGCCGTGCTCAAGCTTGACGCTCCGACGGTCGAGGCCGTCTGCGCGCAGTTCCGCGAGGTCTGGCCGGTCAACTATAACTGTCCGGGGCAGATCTCCTGCGCGGGCAACGCCGACGAGCTCGACGGCTTCTGCGCCGCGATCAGGGAAAAGGGCGGACGCGCCGTGAAGCTGGCTGTCAGCGGCGCGTTCCACACGCCTTATATGCAGGACGTTGCGCCCGTTCTGCGCCATGCCCTCGCGGGCATGTCCTTCCGCGCGCCGCGCATCCCCGTCTATGCCAACCGCACTGCCCTGCCCTATCCGGAGCAGGAGGATGCGCGCGTCGAGACGCTGAGTATGCAGGTCTGCTCCCCGGTCCGCTGGGAGGCGACGCTGCGCGCGCTTTGGGCTGACGGCTTCGACCGCTTTGTTGAGGTCGGCGCGGGGCAGACTCTGACCGGCTGCGTCAAACGCACGCTCCCGGAGGCGCATTTTGCGACGATCAATACCGTCGAGCAGCTCGACGGATTTAAAAAGGAGGTATAAGAAACCATGGCAAGCGTCTTGCAGAAACTCCGCAATTCCTCGGCGACGCGCGTCTGCTCCGCCTGTAAGCAGGCGACGGACGAAGCGACGCTGGTACGGGAACTCTTCCTCTGTCCGCACTGCGGGCATCTGATGCCGATTCCGGCGCGCGCGCGCATCGAGCTTCTGGTCGACCACGGCACGTTCCAGGAGCTTTTTGGCGAGGAGGTCTTCACCAATCCCATCGATTTCCCGCAATATCCCGAAAAATTCGCCGCCGCAAAGGCAAAAAGCGGCGAAAACGAGGGCGTGATCTGCGGCGTCGCCCAGATCGTCGGCTTCCGCACCTGCCTGTTCGTCATGAACCCGGAGTTCATGATGGGCTCAATGGGCACGGTCGTCGGCGACCGCATCACCGCCCTGTTCGAATACGCCACGCTGCACCGGCTCCCCGTGGTCGGCTACACCGTCTCCGGCGGCGCGCGTATGCAGGAGGGCGTGCTCTCCCTGATGCAGATGGCAAAGGTCTCGGCCGCCGTGCGCCAGCACAGCGACGCCGGGCTGCTTTACATCGCCGGTCTGACCGACCCGACCATGGGCGGCGTGACGGCGAGCTTCGCAATGCTCGGCGACATTCTCTTTGCCGAGCCGCAGGCGCGCATCGGCTTCGCCGGCAAGCGCGTCGTCGAGCAGGTCGCGGGCGAAAAGCTCCCCGACAGCTTCCAGACCGCAGAATTTCAACTGCAAAACGGCTTCCTCGACGAGATCGTTGAGCGGAGCGAACAGCGGGAGCATCTGGCCAAGCTGCTGATGCTGCACAAACGCTAGGAGGGCAGAAGAATGACAGTTTATGATAAGCTTCTCTGCACGCGCAAGAGCGGCCGTGCAACGGCAAAGGATTACATTCTCTCAAACGCCATCATCACCGATTTCATTGAGCTGCACGGCGACCGCGCCTTCGCCGACGACCACGCCGTCATCGGCGGCATCGGTATGCTGCGCGATCTGCCCGTGACCGTGATCGGCATCGAAAAGGGTCACGATCTGAGCGAACGCGTCGAGCGGAATTTCGGCTGCGTCCTGCCCGAGGGCTACCGCAAGGCGCTTCGTCTGATCCGCCAGGCCGAAAAATTCGGCCGTCCCGTGCTCTGCATTGTTGACACGCAGGGCGCGAACTGCGGCAAGGGCGCCGAGGAGCGCGGCGCGGGCGAGGCCATTGCCCGCAACCTCTATGAGCTGAGCGGCGTCCGCGTGCCGATCATCACGCTCATGATCGGCGAGGGCGGCAGCGGCGGCGCACTGGCGCTGGCCGTGGCCGACCGTGTCTGGATGCTCAGCAATGCGTATTATTCGGTCATTTCGCCCGAATCCTGCGCCAGCATCCTCTTCAAGGATCCCTCCCGCGCACCCGAGGCGGCGGAGCACCTCAAGCTGACCGCGCAGGATCTTTTGCAGCTCGAGGTCATCGAAAAAATCGTCGAGGAGCCGAAGGATTTCACCGACGCCAAGCAGCGCGCGAAGTTCTTCTCCTCGCTGCAAGGCAGCCTCTATAAGGAATTCCGGCGTCTGCGCCGCACCGACCCCGACCGGCTCGTCTCCGAGCGCTATAGAAAAATACCGCAAGATCGGCCGCTGCGCGCAGTATTCCGTCGGCGAGCGTTCCGTGCGGAGGTGGAACATCGGTGTGCTCTGAGTCACGGCCGCGAAAGATTCTGGTTCTGAACGGCAGTCCGCACCGCGCCGACAGCACGACCATGACCGTCGTGAACGCCTTTGTGGAGGGTCTGCTGGCAAGCGGCCGCTTCACGGCCGAGACGGTCAACATTTCCGATCTGCATATCACGCCCTGCATGGGCTGCCTGTCCTGCTGGGCGCGAACGGAGGGGCGTTGTGTCATTTCAAACGACGACATTGCACCCCTCAAGCAAAAAATTCTCGACGCCGAGATCGTCATTCAGGCCTTCCCGCTCTACTTTTTCGGCGTTCCGGGGCAGGTCAAGCTTATGACCGACCGCCTGCTCTCGATGATGAACACCTATCAGGGGCAGCACGCCCCGAAGGACGGCGCGCCGGCGCACGGCCTGCGCTATCCGAGCAAGACGCGGAAATTTCTGCTCTTCTCCGGCTGCGCCTATGTCCAGACGGACGAGGTCTATGAGCCGGTGCGCAGGCAGTACGACCTGATCTGCGGCCGCGGGGGCTACACCGCCGTGTTCTGCCCCCAGCTGCGCACAATGGTGCGCAACGGCGGCACGCGTCTGGAGCGCACGCTCGAGCGCTTCCGCGCCGCCGGGGCGGAATTCGCCGAGACCGGTGTGCTCACGGAGCAGACCCTCCGCGCACTCACGCGCCCGCCGTTCTCCGACGGCGTCTATCAAGCCGTTTTGGATCGGGTCTGGGCGGAGGAGCGCGAGAAAGGAGCTGACGGGCATGGTACAGCTTGCAATTGATCTTTTGGGTGCGGACACGCCCGAGGAGGCACTCTGCGCCGGCGCGCTGCGTGCGCTGGAGGCCAATGGCGACCTGTTTCTGCACCTGTTCGGCCACGCCGAACGCCTTTCGGCCATGGTGTCGGCCTCCCTGCCCGCGCGCGGGCAGAATTGGTCGACTGCGCCGGGACGGTGACGAATTACGACGATTCCATGACGGCTTATCAGCAGACCGACGCCTCGATCGTCAAGGCGATGCGGCTGGCCGCCGAAAACGACGCCGTTTCGTCCGTCATCACCTGCGGGTCAACCGGCGCGGCTATGGTCTGCGCGATCCGGCTGCTCGGCCGGAAGCGCGGGACGCGCCCGGTGCTCGCGGTCGAGCTGATCGCGCGCGGCGGACAGCCGCTGCTGCTGCTTGACTGCGGCGCAAACATCGACGCCCATCCCGAGCACTACGTCTTTTTCGCCGAAACGGGATCGGAGTATATGCGCCGTCTCGGCTACGCCGCGCCGCGCGTTGCGCTGCTCTCCAACGGAGCGGAGGACACAAAGGGCTGCGAGGCGGTCAAGGCGGCAAACGCCCTGCTGCATCAACAGGACGGGCTGAATTTCATCGGCAACATCGAGGCCACGCACGCGCTCAGCGGAAAGACCGACGTGATCGTCTGCGACGGCTTCCACGGCAACATTCTGCTCAAATCGATTGAGGGCACGGCGAAAACCGTACTCGCCGAAGTGGAGGAGCGGCTGGCCGGTTCGGACTGCCGCGACACGCTGCAAGCCATCCGCCGCAAATACGACTATAACACGCAGGGCGGGGCGATCCTGCTCGGCGTGAACAAGCCCGTTATGAAGGGGCACGGCTCAGCCACCGGCGAGGCCATGGAGCACATGATCTCCCGCGCCTGTCAGATCGCGCGATAAAAAAAGCTCCCACGGGGTTCTGGTCATTTCATCAGAAGCCCGTGGGAGTTTTTTGCTATTTTGGAGGTTATTTCAGCGCCTCCATACGCTTGGTCAGCTCGGAGAGGGTCATCTCATAGCCGCGCTGCATATACGGATACTGCACGGTGTCGGCGAACGCGTCGCCCAGCAGCGCCTTGGCCACGCGTCTGAGCATGGACGGATTTTTGACGAGCAGCGGCCCGGTGAGGTGCGTGCCGAAGCAGTTGCCGTCGCGCCAGCCCTCGTCGCCGCAGGCCTCTTCATTGCCGAAGCCGAATTCCACATGGAACAGCGGCTGCTTCACGCCCGTGGTATGGCCGCACTTATTCATAAAGCCGACCACGCGCTCATCCCCGATGCGCGCAATGACGTCGCCCGTGATGCGGCGCTTCGTCTCGTTCGACTCAAACCCGGCAAAGCCGAGGCAGTCATAGCGCTTGCCCTCGGCATCCGTGACGGCGCTGCCCAGCAGCTCAAAGGCGTTGCCCGTGAAGAGCAGAACGGCGCCGCGCCGCTTGGCCTCGAGCAGCGTCTCGCGGTATTGCAGAAGCTGCGGCAGCACGAGCTTCTGGCGGCGCTCCGTTCCGGCGCCCATATAATAAAAATCATAGCCGGAGATATCCTTCTTCTCATACAGCGAAAGCGTCTCGACGCGGACGATGTGACCGAGATCGGTCAGATAGCGCGCCAAAAAGCGAAACGTTTGCGTATTCGCCGTAGAGATTCATCGCATCGTCATAAAGATGCAGAAGCTTTCGTTCCATCGGCTCACCTTCTTTCCGTGTTGGAGAGGAACTTTTCACGGTCGGAGAAGCAGGTCACGGCGTAAAGCTGTTCGCTGCCGGTGCTGCACATCTCCTCGCAGACCGCGTCGATGTCCTCAAAGACCTTGATCTTCTCCTGCGGAATGTCCGTGAAGGACAGGCGCATGGCAAGATCGTTGCAGTATTTGCCGCAGAGGTAGACCCGCTTGAGCAGGTCGGTTTGCAGCAGACCGAAGTTGATCTCCCAGAGCCAGGAGGTCTCGCTGGTGAAGTACTTGCGGCTGACGGCGTCGACGATGATGACGGCGCTGAAGGGCTTGCCCTGCGAGACGGCATAGCGGAAAGACATATCGTAGGAAACGGAGTTTTCGTGCTTGGAGATCAGGAACACGCCGTCGTGCGAGCCGAGGCGGAACTCGATATATCGGCCGTTTTTCAGAATATAATTGCTCGTCAGGCGGGCGATCTCCTTGCCCGGCACGCCCAGCAGCGAGCAGACCGCATAGGCCGCAAGGATGTTATAGACGTTATAGATGCTGCTCAGCGCCAGCCTGATCTCGTCCGTGCCGTTGACGGTGATGCGATTTTCGGCAAGGTCGACGTCGGTCACGGTGAAATCGGTGTCGTGGCGGCGGAAGTCGCAGGCGGTGCAGCGGTAGCAGCCGACCTGATTGTAATGATAATAGTCATATTCCATCGGCTGACCGCAGACCGGGCAATAGCGCATGTCGTTATACATGCCGACGAACTGCTCGGTATCCTCCTTGCAGCGGTCGAGGCCGAACCAGAGCACCTTTGCCCTTCCTGTGGTAGCCGAACTGCGAGACCATCGGGTCGTCGGCGTTGAGGATCAGGGTGGTGTCGTCAAAAATGCTCTCGGCGATCGCGTCATAGACCCACTCGGGGTGGCCGTTGCGCGTGAGCTGGTCGCGGTAGAGGTTCGTGATGACATAGTGCGTCGGGTGGAACCAGCGGAACGTGTACTTCGTATAGCGCTCGTCGGACTCAATGAGCAGGACGTCCTGCTTCATTTTTCCTCCCAGCGTGCAGGAATTGAGGATCATCGTCGTGACGCCCTCGATCTGGTTCGAGCCCTCGGAGTTATAGGCCACGGTCTTGCCGCTGGCCTTGAGCACGGAGGCGATCATCTCGACCGTCGAGGTCTTGCCGTTGCTGCCCGTGACGGCGACGATCATCTCCGGCTTCCGGATGCGGCTGAGAATATCCGGGCAGACCTTGAGGGCATACTTGCCGGGCAGGCTCGTTCCCTTGCCCACGAGCCTGCCGATCAGAGTCAACGCGCGGCAGACGAGAATTGCAAGAAGCAATTTCATATTTTTATCTTCCTTTCCGGTGCGTCAGGCACGGCTTGAAATTATACCACAAAAGCGGACGTTAGGCAAGCATTTCTTGAATTGCTCCTCCGTCAGACCGGGATTCCCAATTCGTTTGCCTTTTTCAGCTTGCTTCCGGCGTTTTCTCCGGCCACGACGTAGGTCGTTTTTTTCGACACGCTGCCCGACGCCCTGCCGCCGAACGACTCGATTTTCTCCGTCGCCTCGGCGCGGGTGAACAGCGTCAGTGAGCCGGTCAGAACAAAGGTCATGCCCGCAAGCGGTCGTCGGTCTGCGTCCCGGCAGCGTTGAAATTCACCCCGGCCGCGCGCAGACGCTCGATCATATGCCGCGATTGCGGATTGGCGAACCAGTGAACGATGTTCTCGGCCGTGACCGCGCCGATGTCGCGCACGTCAGTCAGCGCCGCCTCGTCCGCCTCCATCAGCGCGTCGAGCGAGCCGAAGGTGCGCGCCAGAACCTTGGCGGCCTTTTCGCCCACCTGCCGGATGCCAAAGCCGTAGATCAGGCGATAGACGTCGTTCTGCTTGCTGGCCTCGATCGCGCCGAGCAGCTTGGTCGCCGCCCTTTCGCCGCTCTTCCAGAGCGTTTTCAGATCCTCCAGCTTCAGATAGTAAATGTCCGCCGGGGAGGCGATGTGCCCGCCCGCAATGAGCTGCTCGACGATCGCGTCTCCAAGCCCCTCGATGTCCATCGCGCCGCGCGAGACGAAATGCGCGATGTTGCGCTGAAGCTGCGCCGGGCATTCCACGCCCGTGCAGCGCATGGCCACGCCATCCGGGTCGCGCTCGACGGGCGCGCCGCAGACCGGGCAGGTCGTAGGCAGATAATAGGGCTGCGCCCCGGCCGGGCGCTTTTCGGGCACGACGCCCAGCACCTCCGGGATGATCTCACCCGCCTTGCGGATGCGCACGGTGTCGCCGATGCGCACGTCCAGCTCGGAAATGCGATCCTGATTATGCAGCGTCGCGCTGGTCACGGTCGTTCCGGCAAGGCGCACCGGCGCGACCGTGGCCTTCGGCGAGAGCACGCCCGTGCGGCCGACCTGCACGACGATGTCCTGCACGACCGTCTCCTTGACCTCGGGCGGATACTTGAACGCGCAGCCCAGCGGGGAACTTTGCCGTGCTGCCCATGGCCGCGCGGCCGGAGAGACTTTCGAGCTTGACGACAGCGCCGTCGATGTCGAACGGGTAGTCATAGCGTTCGCGGCCGATGCGCGCGATCTCCGCAAGCGTCTGCTCGGCCGTCTCGCAGCGGCAGTAGGGAATGGTCTTGAACTTCAGCCGCTTCAGATAGTCCAGCGTCTGCGTATGGCGCTCGAACGAGACGCCCTCGGCAAGCTGCAAATTGAAGATCAGAATGTCCAGACGGCGCTCGGCCGCGACCGACGGGTCGAGCTGCCGCAGGCTGCCGGCGGCAGCGTTGCGCGGGTTGGCAAAGAGCGCCTTGCCCGCCGCCTCCCGCTCGGCATTGAGCCGCTCGAACACCGCGCGGCTCATGAACACCTCGCCGCGCACGATCAGGCGCGCCGGGGCGTTTTCCAGCTGCATCGGGATGGAGCGAATGGTCTTGAGGTTCTCGGTCACGTCCTCGCCGATCCGGCCGTCGCCGCGCGTTGCGCCGCGCACGAATGCGCCGTTGACGTATTCCAGTGCAACGGACAGACCGTCGACCTTCGGCTCGACGCTGAAGCACGCGTCGGAGGTCTGCTCGCCGACGCGCGCGAGGAACTCGCGCACCTCGTCCTCGGAAAAACATCCTGCAAGCTTTCCGAGCGGCACGGCGTGCTCAACCTTCTCAAAGCGGCTGACGGCCTCGCCGCCGACCCGCCGCGTCGGAGAGCGCGGTGAGGCCAGCTCCGGATACTGCGCCTCCAGCTCCTCGGAGCTGCCGCAGCAGACGGTCGTACTCGAAATCCGGCATCGTCGGCGCGTCGAGCACGTAGTATTCATGATTGGCTTCCTCGAGCTGCTTCGTGAGCTGCCCGATCAATTCCTTCGGATCCATTTCAAATCGTCTCCTGCGCTCAGAGTTTTTTCATCCGCTGCGAGGCGGCCTTGGCCATCAGGTGCTTCGTGCCGACCTGATCGAAGGCAATCTCAAGCATGGCATCGTTGCCGGTCGGCATGACCGACAGAATCATGCCCGTGCCGAACGCGTCATGCTGCACCATCTCGCCCTTCTGATAGCTGGGCAGAGCCGACGCGGCGCGCTGCTGCGGTATGTAGGTCTGGAAGGTGTGCCGCGGCTTCGGCGGCGCGGCCTTGGCCGCCGCATAGCTCGGCCTTGCGGCAGCCTTTTCCAGCAGCAGCTCCGGCGGGATCTCCTCCAAAAAGCGGGAGGGGCGGTTGGCGGTCGTGTGGCCGTAGAGCATACGCTGGCGGGCGCTCGTGAGCGTCAGGTGTCTTTTCGCGCGCGTGATGGCGACGTAGCACAGGCGGCGCTCCTCCTCCATCTCGTCCGGGTCGCCGACACAGCGGGCGCTCGGGAACAGGTTCTCCTCGCAGCCGACCACGAACACGTTCGGGAATTCCAGTCCCTTGGCCGCGTGCATCGTCATCATGACGACCGCGTCGGCATCCTTGTCATACTGCTCGATGTCGGTATAGAGCGCGATTTCCTCCAAAAAGCCGGCCAGCGTCGGCGTGTCGCTGCTCTCCATATAGGTCACGATCGAGGATTTCAGCTCGCGGACATTCTCCAGCCGGGAACGGTTTTCCAGATCGTCCTTCTGCTCGAGCATGGCGACGTAGCCCGTGCGCACGAGCAGCTCTTCATAAAACGCGTCCAGCGGCAGCGTGTTGAGCAGGGCGGCGCACTGCTCGATCAGCACGGAAAACTGCATCAGCTTGCCCGCTGCGCGCTCGAGCGCGGGATAGGTATAGGGGTCGCAGATCACGCTGTAAAGCGGCGTGCCCTGCGCGGCGCACAGACGCTCGACGCTCTCGACGGCCTTTCGCGCCGATGCCGCGCGGCGGCTGATTGACGATGCGCTTGAGGCGCAGATCGTCGGCGCGGTTGTTGATGACGCAGAGATAGGCCAGCATGTCCTTGATCTCGGCGCGGTCAAAGAAGCGCGTGCCGCCGATGATGCGGTAGGGCACGCCGTTGCGCTTGAAGGCGGCTTCGAGCGCGTTCGACTGGGCGTTCGTGCGATAGAGGATCGCAAAATCGCGATAGCCGCTCGCGCCCGCCTCGGAAAGGATCTGATTGGCGACAAAATTCGCCTCGTCCTGCTCGCTCAGCGCCTCGTAGTGCAGAATTTTATCGCCGACGCCGTTGTTCGTCCAGAGCTGCTTGCCCTTTCGGCCGGTATTATGCTTGATGACGGCGTTCGCTGCGTCGAGGATGCTCTGCGTGGAGCGGTAGTTCTGCTCGAGGCGGATGACCTTCGCGCCGTGGTACTCGTTCTCAAAATCAAGGATGTTGCGGATGGTCGCGCCGCGGAAACGATAAATGCTCTGGTCATCGTCGCCCACGACGCAGATGTTCTCGTGCCCGCCCGCCAGAAGCGAGGCCAGCAGATATTGCAGGTGGTTCGTGTCCTGATATTCGTCGATCAGCACATAGCGGAACTTGCGCTGATAATAACGGCGGACGTCCTCAAAATTCTGCAAAAGCTGCACGGTCAGGAGGATAATATCGTCAAAATCGACCGCGTTCGAGGCCTTGAGCCGCTTGGCATATTCCTCATAAATATCCGCGATCCTGCGCAGACGGTAATCGTCGCCGACGTCCTTGCGGAATTCCGCCGCCCCCTGCTGCTTGTCCTTGGCCTTGGAGATCGCGCCGAGCACCTTTGCGCGGCACAAAGATCTTGTCGTCCAGCCGCGCTCGTTCAGGATCTCCTTGATGACGCGCTCAGAGTCCGCGGAGTCATAGATCGTGAAGCTGCACGAGTAGCCCAGCCGGTCGATGTCCCGCCGCAGAATGCGGCAGCAGGCCGAGTGGAACGTCATTGCCCAGACATCCTCGCCGACCGTCCCGCCGATCATTCTCGTCAGGCGGTCCTTCAGCTCGTTTGCGGCCTTGTTCGTGAAGGTGATCGCAATGATCGACCACGGCGCGGCCGGCTCGTAGGCCGCCAGCGCATCGGCGCGCCCCGGCTCGGTCGGCCGGTCAAGCGCGGCCTGCGCCTCTAAAAAGAGCACGTCATCCTCCGTCACGCCCTCGGGCAGCTCGGGGCTGTCCGCGCCGGAGCCGAAGCGGATCAGGTTGGCGATGCGGTTGATGAGCACGGTCGTCTTGCCGCTGCCCGCACCCGCCAGCAGGAGCACCGGTCCCTGCGTGGTCAGAACCGCTTCGAGCTGGCGCGGGTTCATGCTGCCGTACTGCTTTGCAATATATGCGCGGCGCGCCGCGCGGAACCGTTCTTCAAATTGTTCTGTCATGCGTCACAAAATCTCCGTTTGCCATAATATTCGAGTTTATTTTACCGCATTTGCCGCAAAAAAGAAAGAGGAAGTTTTGATTTCGGAAAAATCCTGCGTGAGCGCATTCCCGCACTTTCAATTTTGCGCAGCAGCTGGTATAATAATACAGAAAACCGTTCAGGAGGCTCCCTATGTCCTTATCCGCCGAAGCGCCTTGGCTTCGATTTTACGGCGATATGCCCGAGCATATCGACTATCCCCGAAAAACGCTCTTTCAATGCGTCGCGCAGGCCGCGCAGGCGCATCCGGACGCCGTCGCCTATGAGTTTGAGGGCAGCTGCGTGACCTACGCGGGCTTTCTGCGGCGCATTGAGCGCGCGGCGGCGGCCTTTGTCTCGCTCGGCATCGCAAGGGGCGACCGTGTGACCCTGTGTCTGCCGAACCTGCCGCAGGCGGTCGACTGCTTCTATGCGCTCAGCCGCATCGGCGCGGTGGCAAACATGACCCATCCGCTGTCGTCGGCCGACGAGATCACGTTTTATCTCAATTGCTCGCAGAGCAAGGCCATCATCGCGCTCGACGGCTTCTGCGACCGCGTTATGCCGGCCTGCCCGCGCGGCCAAGTCGCCGCCCGAGCTGCTGCTCGTGCGCATCTCCGACGCGCTGTCCTTCCCAAAGGCGCTTGCCTATCGGCTTGCAAAGCGCAGCAAGCTTCCGCAGGGCTATCCGTATCGCCTCTGGAGCGGCCTGCTGCGCAAAGGCGCCTGCCTCTCTTCCACCCGACGACGGGGCAAGCGACACCTGTGCCGTGATCCTCTATTCCGGCGGCACGACCGGAAAAACCAAGGGCATCTGCCTCTCGAGCGACAACTTTAACGCGTTGGCTTATCAGACGATCGCCGCCAGCGGCTGCCGGACGCTGCTGGGCTGCTCGATGCTCTCGGTCATGCCGATGTTCCACGGCTTCGGTCTCGGCATCGGCATTCACACGGCGCTCGTCGGCGGTGCGCGCTGCATTCTCGTGCCGCGCTTCAGCGTAAGACTCTACGCCGACCTGCTGCGCAAAAAGCGCCCGAGCTTCATCCCCGGCGTGCCGACGCTGTTCGAGGCGCTGCTGCGCGCGCCGGGTCTGGAGAACGTCGGGCTCTCCTTCCTGAAGGGCGTTTTCTGCGGCGGCGATTCGCTCTCCGTCGAGCTGAAGCGCCGCGTCGACCGGTTTCTGGCTGAGCACGGCGCGTGCGTGCAGATCCGCGAGGGCTACGGCACGACCGAATGCGTCACGGCCAGCTGCCTGACGCCGCTCCGCGGCGCGCGCGACGGCTCGATCGGCATTCCCTTCCCCGACACCTATTATAAGATCGTCCGCGTCGGTACGACCGAGGAGGTCGCCGCCGGGCAGGACGGCGAAATCTGCCTCTCCGGCCCGAGCGTGATGCTGGGCTATCTGGACGAGCCGGAGGAAACGGCACACGCGCTGCGCCGCCACGCAGACGGCCGCGTCTGGCTGCACACCGGCGACCTCGGCTGTATGGACGCCGACGGCTTCCTTTATTTCCGTCAGCGGCTCAAGCGCATCATCGTCACCTCCGGCTATAACGTCTATCCAAGCCAAGTCGAAAACGTGCTTGACGGGCACGAGGCCGTGCAGCTCTCGTGCGTGATCGGCGTGAGGGACGCCTATAAAATGCAGCGCGTCCGCGCCTACGTTGTGCTCAAGCCGGGCGTTGTGGCCAGCGAGGCGCTGCGGCGCGGCTGCTCGATTTCTGCCGCGCGCACATCGTGCGCTATGCCGCGCCGACGGAGCTTCTCTTCCGCGACGAGCTGCCGAAAACGGCGGTCGGCAAGGTCGCCTATCGCACGCTGGAGGAGGAGGCTGCGCAGGAGGAGTCGACATGAGCGAGAAAAAGGAACGCATCTGGGAGCTGGACGCCCTGCGCGGTCTCTGCCTGCTCGGCATGATCGCCGTCCATCTCTGCTTCGACTTGCAGGTGTTCGGTGGGCTGTATTTTCCCATCCCGGCATGGTTTCGGCTCATGCAGGAATACGGCCATATTCTGTTTATTCTCATCAGCGGCATCTGCGCCACGCTGGCCACGCGAACCGTGCGGCGCGGACTGATCGTGTTCGGGACGGGGCTTCTGGTCAGCTATGTCACGCTGATGCTCGAATTTCTCGGCGGCTTTGACGGGCTGGGCATCTGGTTCGGCATTCTGCATCTGCTCGGCCTGTGTATGCTGGTCTATCCCCTGTTCCGCAGACTGCCCTTCTGGGCGCTGCTGCTGCTCGGCACGGCTGCGCTGGCGCTCGGCGTGTGGATGCAGCGCTTCACGGTGGGAACGCCCTTTCTGCTCGCGCTCGGGCTGCGCGGAAGCGGCGTCTATCTCGGGGCGGATTATTTCCCGGTTTTCCCGAATCTCGGCTGGTTTCTGATCGGCGCGGCGCTCGGCAAAACGCTTTACCGCCGCAAAGCCTCGCTGCTGCCCCGCGTTTCGGCGCGAAACCCCGTCCGGCGCGCGCTCTGTCTGATCGGCCGGCATTCGCTGGAGCTTTATCTGCTGCACCAGCCGATTCTCGCGGCTTTGGTATGGATTTTTCTCCTAAGGAACCTCTGATTCAGCTTTTTATTCACTTTTTTCCGTGCTTTTCGTCATTTTGCCCTGTATGAAACAGCTTTTTCAAATCCTTCGTATAAATTTTCAATTGACTTTTCCGCTTTAAAACGGTATAGTATAACAAATTTTTCTTACAAGCAACGGTCGCACACTTCCGTAACATTCCGCCATCGTTCTTCCGGACGAGCGCGGTATGATATTCATTACTCGTGAAATGGGAAAAGAAAATGAAAAAAATGCTTGCGATGCTCCTCGCCATGGCGATGCTGCTCGTTGTCTTCGCCGGCTGCGGCAAGAACGACAGCAACAAATCCGACGCTGCCGTGTTTAAGATCGGCGGCTGCGCCCGCTGACCGGCGGCGCGGCGATCTACGGCAACGCCGTTAAAAACGGTGCGCAGATCGCCGTCGACGAGGTCAACGCGCTGGGCGGTATCCAGCTTGAGCTGCGGTACGAGGACGATGCCCACGACGCGGAGAAATCCGTCAACGGCTATAACACGCTGAAGGACTGGGGTATGCAGATCTTCCTCGGCTCCGTCACCTCTACGCCCTGCGTGGCGACCTCTGCCGAATCCTCGGCTGACAACATCTTCTGCCTGACGCCGTCCGCCTCCTCCACCGACGTGCTCGGCGGCGTGCAGAACCCGCTGACCGGCACGATCGACGTTGAGCGCAAGGCCAACACCTTCCAGATGTGCTTCATGGATCCGAACCAGGGCTCCGCCTCCGCGCAGTACATCTCCGAGAAGAAGCTCGGAACGAAGATCGCCATCATCTATAAGAACGACGACGTCTATTCCACCGGCATCTATAACAGCTTCATGACCAAGGCCAAGGAGCTGGGTCTGAGTGTCGTTTCGACCACGACCTTCACCGAAGACACGCAGAACGACTTCTCCGTGCAGATTGCCGATGCAAAGGACAACGGCGCAGACCTGATCTTCCTGCCGATGTACTACACTCCGGCCTCGCTGATCCTGCGTCAGTCCAACGACATCGGCTATAAGCCCAGCTTCTTCGGCGTGGACGGCATGGACGGCATTCTGACCATCGAAGGCTTTGACACCTCTGGCCGAGGGCGTCATGCTGCTGACCCCGTTCAACGCAGACTCCACCGACGAGAAGACCCAGAGCTTTGTGAAAAAATATCAGGAGCAATATAAGGATGTTCCGAACCAGTTCGCGGCCGATGCGTATGACTGCATCTATGCGATTTATAATGCGCTCGTCAAGAGCAACGCTACGCCCGACATGGATGCAAGCGCGCTCTGCGAGGCGCTCAAGACTGCCTTCACCGCTTCGGACTTCACGTATAGCGGCCTGACCGGCGAGAACATGACGCGGGATGCCTCCGGCGCCGTCACCAAGGAGCCGAAGGGCATGGTCATCCAGAACGGCGCTTACGTCGGCATGGACTGATACAGGAATCAGAAATCATTGCGGATTTCCCGGAAAGGGCTGCCCCAGCAGGCAGCCCTTTCCGGCATAAATACAAGGGAACCTCTGATGAACTTGCAAGAGCGATCAGCGCTGATTGATTCAGAGGGTTCCAAGAAAGAACGAAAGAAAGAGAGTTGAGAGCCCCGTGAGTTTTTTGAACCATCTCATCAACGGCGTGAGTCTCGGCAGCGTTTACGCGATCATTGCCCTGGGCTATACCATGGTTTACGGCATTGCCAAGATGCTGAACTTTGCCCACGGCGATATCATCATGGTCGGCGCGTATATCTGCTTCTTCGCCGTCTCCAGCTTCTGGTCTGCCCCGCTCGTCGGCATCCTGCTGGCCGTGCTGGTCTGCACAGCGCTCGGCATTCTCATCGAGCGACTCGCCTATAAGACCCCTGCGCGCCGCGCCGTTCTGGCCGTGCTCATCACCGCCATCGGCATGAGCTATTTCTGCAAAACGCCCGCGCAGCTGCTCTGGTCGTCGAACCCGAAGGTCTTCCCGTCCATTTTCGGCGACTCCGCCATTCATCTGTTCAACGGCGAAATGACCGTCCGCGTAGC